>LV_Brine_h2_0102DRAFT_1000428_pt1 | contig 15221 bp, 30 predicted proteins | sample LakVidmifraction_3_FD_10600 | JGI IMG/M metagenome (IMG submission 10600)
AGTACTTTTGCATTGTGTCCTCTTTCTCTCGTTCGTTCGGATGGTGCGTAAGTACAAACTATCATAGAACTTCCCTGTATGCAAGTTCTTTCTGCAAAGTTTTTCGCGTCAAGAAAAAACCCCCAAGCTTTTAGGCGAGGGGGCTCTTCGTACAGGCGTGCCGTTGCAAGATTAGTTTGCTACTAACTCGCTAGCTGGCTTGCCTCTGATGCCCAAAACATTCAAGCTAATGCCTAGTCTCTGGAAAATCTGAATAGCGGTTTCTTGAGGGGTCTTGTATTCATTGAACTCTGCAAAAAGATTGTCTACTTCGTCTTTACACGTTGGGTGCCACGGGCCGTTTAGTTCGTCGAACCATACTAGGTCGTCTTCCTTTCCCGCGTTGAGTGAGTCTTCGCTCTCGCAGGCCCTACACACTCGCTGCTCGTCTGAGAGCATTTTTATATGTTTTGATTGCATAATCTTTTCCTTTCTTATTTGAGCGTTGCGCTTGCAACAAATTTATAATAAACAACCTCCGTCAAAAAGTCAAGCCTGTCAAGCATCGGGTAAGGCGGGCCGAGAGGTAAAAAAGAAAGTTATTGGGAAGTTCCTCGCCGCTACTCTCTTGGTGCAAAATTTTTACCCCTTGGTCGGTTCCTGATGCAGCGGCGGGCCCGTGAGGTAAAAGTTGTTTGCAAGTTACTCTTGTATTTCTTCTTGTTGTAGAGAAATTTTAATTATGTATTTCTACGCTACATAAATATAAATATAAATATTTAATTTAATTCTGTACGTACGGCACCAAAGTTGTTTGCAAGTTGAACTCGCCGCTGCAGGCCGCATGTTTGCGTCTAGTCGAAAAGTCTAAAGTTCTTTCACAAGTTAGGTTGCCGTTAGTTGGCGGATTCAGAGGCAGGCCGTCTGAAGCCCCGTAGATAGCGGGCAAGAACCCGTACAGTCTTAGAGGTAAAACTGTACGGCACGGTCAGCGTAATGAATAATAGAAAAGCTTGTACCTGGAGTTAAGGGTTGCAGATGCAAACAACTCCGCGCCGCTAAAGGGAAGCTGTCTTGTTTCGGGACTTTATATTTTCTAATCTTCCCAGATGCAAATAACTTTTTACCCGTCATCCAGGCCGCTACATAAACTCTCTAATCAGTAAAGATAGATTTGCCCAAGCCGTTCGCGGTACTCTTCAGCTATGGCTTGCCGTGCCTCAAGGGCATCGGTTGGGTCTGGGCCGTCATAGTCAGGCCGTTTGTTGTACTCGCCCGCTAAGCCGCCCAGTGCGTCAGCCTCAAGCCGCGAGCCACAGGCTGGGCATCCTTCATTCCGCCAGAAGTCATAAACCTTGCCGCACCAGAAACAATCGCGGTAGAGCTCTGAGGCGGTCATCAGGTCTCCTTAGTAGCGAGCCGCTGTCGGCTGCTACAGCAAGACTACTTCTTTCTGTCCTCGTTGATTTGCCTAAGCTCAGCGGCTATGGCCTTGGCTTCATTGGCGCGAGCCGTCACCCGTATGTGTTCATCGCGGGTTCTAGACAGGCCGATGTCCTCAGTGATGCGGTCTGCGTGCCGCTCTGCAATAGAGAGTAGCTTCTCAACAACGTCTATGTCCGCCATTACATGTCCTTCATTTCTTCGTCATCAAAGTCAGCTGCGGTCTGCACGCCGTCTTCTTCGTCAGGGGTAAAAATTTCTTCGGTTACTGCTTCTGTTTCTTCTGGAGCTGGAGAGGTCTCAACAACTTCTGCATCAACAATGTCTTCTTTCTCTTCAGTCCTCGCCATACCTGAAGCCAAGCGGGCAAGCCGTTCTTGAACAATCTGCGCGGGCGAGCGGCCCTCGGATACTTCAACGTCAATGTTCAAGTCCATGCCTGCCCTCAGACCTGAACGGTCAAGTATCTCCGTTGAAGCTTTCAGGCGGACCTGCTCAGACTCAGCGGATTCCATCATCTGCTCCAGTACATCAACTGCGTACGGTGCGGACTGGATTAGCTTACGGCGGGCCCGTTCGATATCCTCGCCTGGCTTGCGAACGGTGCGAAGGTGGATGCGGCACAAGCCGTCATCTTTGATTCGCCCTGATGACCACAGCATGCAGCGGATACCGTCAGACTTCATTGTCTTGCAGCGGTGCGGTCTTACTGCGGGTGCTCGCTTGGCGGAGGTCGGGCCGCCTCTGTTCTGTTCTTCGACCCACTTGCGGGTTGCGCCTATTACCCACGGTGGTGTGATTCGAGTAGCGGTTTCATCGACGAGTAAATCCAGGCCGATTAAGTAGTCGGAGTTATTATCACGTGGGTCTAGCAGCAGCGGCTTCTTATCCTGAATCGACAAGAGTCGGCGCTCGCGAGCCATCTCAGGGGAGCGGGCCGATATCAGTCCCGTTGCTTGACCCGTCTGTGAATAGACTGCGTCCCAGCTAAAGCTGTTGGCTCTCAGTACTTGGCGGTTCTCATAGCTGTCTTCAACCACGCCGCGCTCGTGCTCAAGCAGGCCGAGGGCTGAGAGGTCAGGCCGTAAGTCAATGGTGGTTTCTATTGCGGGTTCATTGTCTGATTCGTCTGGCGGCGGTCCGCTGCCGAGGTCAAGGGTAGTCAAATTTTTACCCCTAGCTCAGGCCGAGATGTTTGTTTAGGTCTTGCCGCTTTGACTGGAGAGCTGAATTTTTTGCCGCCTTCTCCGTCTTGGTTCTGTAGTTTGCCGCCCGTAGGTCAGCAATCATTTCTTCAATCTCAGACCTGAGAGCGAGCTCCGTTGTGATGTGGGCTTCAAGCTCTTTGGTTGTCATTGCCTCTGGGTCAGTAGACACTTTTTCCTTAATTGTTGTAGAGCTGAGAATGGCCCACCGTGAGAATTTTTACCCCCACCGCGGGCCGTTCACAGAGCTAAGTTATTTCTTTGTTACTGGTGGCTTCTTTCTAGCAACAGGAGTTTTTTTACCTGCCGTTGGCTTGGCAACTTCAACAATTACGGTTCGAGGCTTTGTGGACTCGACTGCAAGTGACGGGCCAGCATTCTTGCCGAACTTCGCTGAACCCACAGAAGTGAGGATAGAGAGCACGGCAGCCGAGACTGCGAGGCTCAGGGCTTGCGTCCAGTCAATACTCAGGACACCAATAAGTTGGTCCGAGGCAAAGGCAGCCGCAAGGGTCTGTGCAAAAGCTTTTAGAGAGCGCTCAAGGGAGGCTTTCCAGAAATCAAGGTCGTATAGCATTTTTCGTTTTCTCCTTAAAGGATAAATTTTTACCCAATACCAGAATGGTACAGCACGTTTGGAAAGTTTTTTGGGCCGTGCAGAGACAGATACACGCCCTTTAGCAAACAACCGATAAAAATGCAGGAAGGCAAAAACCCCCGCAATCCTTTTGATTACAGGGGTCTAGGCACTTTTGCCTTACTTAGCGGTAAGGTCGTGATTAGTCGAAAATAAAACTGCTTTTCGGTGTGTTGGTTTTTACCAGCCGTCTGTGCTGCGTGTTGGAGGGTAGCCGTCTTTGACTATTTTGGTAGCAGCGTTGAAGCCTTCCAAATATTCTTCGGACTTTCTTGATGAGTAGTACCTAGCACCGTGAACTAGTGTGCGCTCGATAGCTCTCTGGGTAGCCAGTCTTCCACCGTCGAAGGTGTCTCCGTACCTAACTTGACCGCTCAACATTCCTTTTGTAATTTCAGATGTCATTTCATTTTCTTTCGTTAGGTGTTTCTGGTGTCTCCAAAATTGGCAACTTGCTCAGTGCTGTCTCTCCTGAAACTTCGTCAATCGCTCGACGTAATCCCAGCGAGTACATGTTGCTATCGCTGTCGCCCATTACCAACTCCCAGTCGTCAACCATGCCTCTCAAGTTGGCAACCGTTTCGTTAGTCCAAGCGTCAAACTCGGTGACAACAATTTTGCTGATTGCTTCAAAAGCTTCGTTATCTATCGTGCCGACATGAGCTAGCTGAGCTAGCACAGTCGTAATTTCTTTCTTAAAGTTTCTACTCATCTTGCTCTTGCTCCTTAAAAATTTCTGGAAAGGTTTTGCCTACTTGCCACGCTTTGAACTCGGGGGTAGTCCTACGCTGGAATTGAGCTTGGAACAGCTCAGCTCTTATCAAGATAAGTTCTTTTTTCATAGCTTGATATTCTTTGTTTCTCTCGTTATAGACCCGTTGTGCTTCTTTATACTTTTTGTGTTCTGGAGTAGCGTGCATATCTTTTAGAAGTTTTTTCTCAGTCATGCCTGTCTCCTAACTCCAGTCCATGTTTGATGCCAAATAGGCATCGTACTCGGGGGTTCTGTGAGCCTCCGAGTATTTATTCACATAGTCTAATTCTGCTGCTTGAGCTTTTATCTTTAGTTTGTCTGATATTTTTCTTAGGGCCACCATAGATTTATACTCTGCGGTTTGTGTGTGCAGCTTGAATAACTTTTCCGTCTTGCTCATTGGTCTCTCCTTATCTATCTTTTGCTGACTATTGGCATTTGGTTGGCGTAATAATCTCCTGCTTCTGAGAAGGTTGCCATGTCTCACACCAATCCTTTATAGCAAGAATCACAGAGAAGCATGTTGTAGGCAGAGTGCTCGTTGAGAGCCACGGTCATAGTTGAATTAGTAGGAACTACTCTTCCAGCTCCTTCGGCTCCGCACTTTTTACAAACCTGCGCACCGTCAATCCATTCACAGCCTTTACCAGACTCAGCTAGAGCAGCCATTCCTCGAACTAGAGCGTGCTCACTTCCAGGTCCAGTTGTCTTACGTAAAAACAATCTCGTATCGTCAACTGTGATAACTGCGTGCACATGCCTACAAGGACACTTGTACTTAGTAGGTTCACATGCACCGCTCTCGGGTACGTGCTTGTTTACTGCGTGCCCACAAATACAAATTCTCGGGTCACGCCTTGGCTTACTCTTTAGCCGTCTGTCAGTCTCAATGGCTTCATCAGCGTCAATGCCCATTCCTGCCAACATATCTCTTGCACTGCTCATTTGTCTTTATCCTTTCGTATTCTCAAAACGTGCTTCTCTCAACCCATTGGCTCACTAGAGCGACCATCTGATTTGTATTCAATTCATTGAACTGTTCTACAAACTCTGGAGCTATCTTCTTTCTTAGCAACACAACAAAACCAGCAAACTGTTTCATTGGGTCGTCCGCATAGCTCAAATGCATTATCTCAATAGCAGGCAAGGAGCTCATGCTAGGCACTAAAACTGCCTGCCCACCAATGTCAATCTCGATGAAATCTATCTCCATCACTTTATCTCCTCGCTTTGTTTGTTATAGAGCATCATAGACACACTATTACCGACTTGTCAACTTTATAACTAAACCTTTCTCAACCCCAAGTTCTCCTCGAAAGTCAAAAAAGATTTCTGCCTCATAAACTATAGCCTAACTATACGACTATTACTACCTTACTACCATCTACTTATTTTAGAATTCCACAATGTTAACCTAATTTACTATTCACGTAAGGATAAAAAATCCCTAGTAGTAGTAAATATAGTTAACATTGTACTAATGCAAGCATAGTCGAATGGTTTTATTAGTCGTATAGTATCGACATACTAACACGTTTTGCCCCAAAACTTTTTTCATTTCTTGTTAGTAACTCTGAAAAAGATACTAACACGTTTTGACAACCCGACTACTTTTGACTCCAAAAATACAACCCCCCGCACTCCGTCTATACTATTCNACTTTACGACTTATAACTTTAGCGACTAAACATGTTTGTATGGTGGATTAGTGTAAAAGTTGTAAAGTTGTTTGCATCTGAAAAAAGAGAGTTAATCACACTTTCAACTCAACTAATTCAACTTTAGCTAACTCTTTCTTTACTCCCCTTTACTCCCTCTACCTCCGCTCCGCTCTTTAGCTCCCGAATCAATATCAACAAACGGGCTTACAATAAAGACACACGAAGGAGCAATAACTATGGGTAACCAACTACCAATCGAAAGACAAGACTTCTGCCCTTATTGCGGGGCTAAGCGCTTCGAGGACCAAGGCAATACTTCAGACCCACGCTGCCCTAAGCAAGGCTGTCCAGGACAGCACACTCGCAAAGCTGGCAAACCAGTTATCTAGCATTACATTATTGCTTATCCCGTGCTAGTCTTTTAGCGCGGGAGATTTTACCTGCACCAAATGACAAAGTACAAACAACAGAAGAGACGACAAATGACAATTTATGTTGGAGACAATAGGCAAAGCCTTAGGCGACTCCCCGAAAAGTCTGTTCAAGTGGTAGTAACCTCACCTCCTTACTGGGGGCTTAGAGATTACGGAGCCGACGGACAGATAGGGCTAGAGCAATCTCCAGATGCTTATGTAGAGGAACTCTGCCAAGTTTTTGACGAGGTTTGGCGAGTACTAAAAGATGACGGCACTGTTTGGTTGAATCTTGGTGATAGCTACGCATCTATGCGTGATAGTAAAGTTACCCCCGATAGCCTGAGAAATGGTGACGGAACTAAGGTAGCGCAAGGTGCCGCGAACAGAAACCCTAAAGTTCTAAAAGAAGCTGGACTGAAACACAAAGACTTAGTAGGGATTCCTTGGAGAGTTGCCTTTGCATTACAGGCTCGCGGTTGGTACCTACGCTCTGACATTATTTGGTCTAAGCCAAACCCTATGCCCGAAAGTGTAAGAGACCGCCCCACTAAATCACACGAGCATATTTTCTTGCTAACCAAGAACTATAAGTACTACTACGATTCTGAAGCAATTAAAGAAGAAGCAGTGGACGGCCTAAAAAACAAACGTGATGTTTGGCCCATTCAAACTAAACCTTTCAAGGGCGCACACTTTGCTGTTTACCCCCCAGAGCTAGTGGAGCCTTGCGTTTTAGCAGGCTCACGTATCGGAGACATAGTGCTTGACCCGTTCAGCGGTTCTGGTACTACGGGAGTAGTTGCTATCAACAATGGCAGAACATACATTGGCCTTGAGCTGAACCCTGATTACGCGCAACTAAGCGTAGACAGAATAAGGGACAGCACTGGCGTAGAGCTAAAACTAGAGTAGTGATAGGATTAAACCATGGGAAATTTTACTGATGACAGCCAAACCAACTGGACCGACGACATAGGACAGATACTCAAGAACGTCCACCCTGCAGACCAATGCTTGAACCCAAACGGCTGCACCATTCACGGACCGTCTAACCACAGCATGGTTTACTTTCCACAAGTGTGGAGAATAGATAGCGGGTTTATGGAACGAATTTGTCCTCACGGCATTGGACACCCCGACCCTGACGAACTTTTCCTATTCGTAAACATCACCGATTCAATCCACGGCTGCGACGGTTGCTGCAGGGACTAGCCGAACCCAACTACAAACAACAAACAACAAACAACAAGGAGAGCAAAATGGACGAAGATTCAGTAGCATTTTTGAAGGACAAAGTAGCCGAGGCTTTGATTAACACTCGCGGGTATCACATTGGCAAGCACAAGGGCATCACTCTGCCCGAGAGCGAGTCTTCAGTAATCTATAAAGATGCTGGAATAGCAGTAGAGACCTTTATTGAGCTACTCTTAGAACTTAATATTCCAGATTCCGAATACGAAGAAAACGAAACCACACCTCCTCTATATGAGTTCGAGTCTCACACCTTTACTTCTGGTGCAGACGAATCCGAAAACGAACCCCAAACCAGAGACCACAGCGCTCCAATGCAAAACCCTTCAGTGGTTGTAAGCAATGCAACTTCTATCTTTCTAGACCCAGGTGAGGGCGAATCAAGTCGTGTAGGAGATGTACGCGACTGGCTTTATTTTGTTGATAGCTTGGGCATACCAGACTCTACCAAAATAGAAGGACGACTCTTTCTTACCCGAACTACTGATGTACCGTCTTTCATTGAAAACCAAGACGGGAACTTAATTGTTGGAAAGGGCGAAGTTCGCTATGACTAGGCACAAAGACTTTGACGGCGTTGACGGCCCACCTGCAATGGTGGAGTTGTCTGCCGAGGGTGTCACTCTGAGGACAGCCTCTTACGCAAATACCGAGAAAATGATTATGCTTCGCCACAAGAACCAAAAGTTCTTGGCACCTTGGACGGCCCGCCCAAAATACACTTCTCACGAAAACTACGTTTTTGAGGTGTATGCCCAAGACATCCTTGTTGGCCAATTGATTCTGTGGGGCTTCCAGCGCGTTGAAGATGAGCCAACTATCTGTTCAATCAGCTACTGGGTTGACGAAGACAACAACCGTAAGGGCATCGCAACTAAAGCAGTTCGCCTAGCAACCCGTCACGCTTTTGACTCTTTGAACATTGAAATAGTTGAAGCACCTATCCAGCCCAATAACGCTGCATCAATATCAGTTGTTAGCAAGCTCGACTTCAGGAAAACAAAAACAATTGTAGATTATCTAGAAGTCGATGGCAAAGCGCGTAACCACCAAATCTACGAACTCAAGGCCTAATCACCTTTTCCTAACAGTTTTATAATGGACATACACAATCCATAAAAAGTTAGGAACATGTATGTCGACTGTAGTTTGGCCCCTCGACGGGGTCTATGGGAAGAACTTTAGAACCACGTCTGGCTTCGGCTGGCGCACACACCCAATCTCAAAAGACCGTAGTCACCACAACGGCGAAGACCTCATTGGTCAGAAGTATGTACACTCTATCGGTCGTGGTACCGTTATCAAGGCTCGGGCATCGGGGATAAAAAAGTCCAACGGAGAGCCAGGCGGCTTCGGGTACTACATTGTTATCCGTCACCTAATTCATGGTGTGTACCACACCTCTCTATACGCACACCTTAAGAAGGGCTCCTTCCAAGTAAAGAAGGGCTCCAAGGTTTGGCCAGGAACCGTTCTCGGCCAGATGGGTTCCAGTGGGAATACCACTGGCGTTCACCTCCACATTGAGATTCGCAAGGGCAAGACCCACGGCTGGGGCGCTAATGGTGCTGGCTACTATGACCCTATTGCTTTTCTAAAGTTGAATATTGCTAAGAATGTTATAGAAGAAGCTGCAAAGCTTCCTACTCCAGATTCAGCAAAAGCAATCTTTGTTCCTTCGACAAAGCCAAAGTACTCAGAGCCACTATCTATCGGCGACTCCGATACTGGACAGGACGTTGCACACTTGCAGAAGTTCTTGGGCGTACCCGTCACTGGCGTATTTGGAGAAGCAACTCACAATGCAACCGTTAAGTTCCAGAAGAAGCAAAAGGGCATCATCGCTGACGGAGTTGTTGGACCAATCACTTGGGCACTTATAGACATCGCTCCTGTCAAAAAGAAGTCAATTCCAAAACCTAAGGTTAAGCAAGCAGTAACACCTAAAGCGACTCGCGTCAAAAAAGTTGCCCTAAGCGGTTGGCTAAGACGTGGCTCAAAGGGTGAAGACGTTGAGTATCTACAACAGCAGCTTAAGATTGAGGTTGATGGAATCTTCGGAGCAGAAACAGAGAAAAAAGTAAAAGCGTTCCAGCGGTCCCAGAAGCTAAAAGTTGATGGTATAGTTGGCTCTGTGGCTTGGAGTAAACTCTAAACACAGATGGACTATTGCAATCTAGTTCATAACCTCCTTCGTTGAGAATCGGCTCTGTCAGAAATGGCAGGGCCGTTTTCTTTATACAATAGAGACATGCCTACTTACGAGTACAAATGCAAAAACTCTCACACTTACTCAGAGAGTCGTTCGATGACCGATTCCAGTAATGTGGAAAAATGTCCACTATGCGGGACTGCGCTTACTCGAATTTTTAGCGCCCCTCCAATTACTTTTTCTGGCAGAGGATTTAACTCTACGAGGGGCTAACAAATGAATAACTTTCCAGACTTAGTTGACCTTGAGCATAACGGCTTTCGAGTTGTGCTCCCCACTTTCAAATCTCTTCCTCTAGAGATAAGTGCTCAGGTTGCAATATGCTACTACGATGACGACATTCAAGGAGCCTTCGAGCACGCGTTTGAAATGTTTTTAGAGGCGCTCCCTGTGGATAAGTTTGCAGAGTTTGACGAGCTCGACAACTTATCAAAAAAGCTCCTTATTGCCAACTGGGTAGCCACCTAACTAGAAGCAGTTTGCCTTCAATCTGAGAGCTTCAGTACAAGTAACTCCTCGTTTTTTGGTAACCTCACGACTAGTTTTACCCTTACAATTGAACTCCGACTCTCAGAAGGTCGTGCCCATTTCCGTTAAAATTTCCTAGGAGAATCAATGATTGATGTAACTGTTTATTCAACCCCCAACTGCCCCCAGTGCTTGACCACCAAGCGCATGATGGACAAGAAGGGTATCAAGTATTCAGAAGTCAATCTCACTGAGCACCCAGAAAAGTTAGAAGAGTTTATGGAGCAGGGATATACCCAAGCTCCTATTGTTACCACCGACATAAAGATTTGGTCTGGCTTCCGCTTCGAGAAGATTGAGTCCCTAGCAAAGCACATTGCATCCGATAGAGTTCGCCAAACAGACGGTGTGACTGCCGCGGCGTAGTATGCTTATAGAGCTGCCTAATTGGGCAGCATAAATCAAAACAAAATACTTCGAAATTATCGTCCGAGTGTCTTACTTGATTGAAGAAAACTCCCCTTCTCCAGACGGGGAGTTTTTTCATGTGTAGAGTAGAGACATGGCCCAACAAATTTATTACTTACTTGCATACGATGTCGACGCTCAGAAGTGGGCATCTGCCGACCATGTGCTTGGGAACTTCACCCAAAGCGGTCCGCTTTATACAACAGAAGCAGACGAGCTTGTTGGAGAGTACTCGCAGATTACAGACCCCGAGCTTATAGACCAAGACTTTGATAACGCAGAAACTCTCTCTGAGTTTCTAAAGAACGTTAATAAATAGGTTCCTTACCCGACAGTAGGAAAGCGGGGGGTCGATAATTCGGCCCCCCGTTCCTTTACTTATCTTTAAAGAAGTTTAGTTCGGGGAGACTTCCAGAAAAAGTTACCTGAGCAGCTTCCTCTTCGGTTAGCTCAATCAGGTTGTAGTGCCCAAGGACAGGCATTGGGTCTACGTTCTCTCCATCGATAATCAGCTCAAAATGAAGGTGGGGGCCAGTTGAGGCCCCAGTGCTCCCGACTCGTCCTAAGACTGCACCAGTCTGCACTACAGCCCCGACATAGATATTCTCCCCTATTGAGTTGTCCTGCAAGTGCGCGTAGATAGTTGTCCACTGTTGAATCTCTCCATCGTCACCTTCGACGAAGTGGGATATCTCAACTCGATTTCCATAACCGCCATCCCACCCAGCCTTTGTCACAAGACCTTGATAGACGGAAAAGACTTTGGTTCCAGCTCCAGGTACGAAGTCCACACCTTGATGGTCAGAGCTACAACCAGCGCAAGGAGAATCGCGGTATCCGTAGTCACTACTGATGGCAACTGTTTCCACAGGCCACACAGTTTCAGCAACTTTTAGATAGACAAGCTTTCTTGCAGTGCTCGCTTGACTGACTTCATCGAACTTGTCAACCTTGACAATCTCCGCTGGAGCCCCAGAACTGTTAATCACAGAGGTAGTTCCAATAATATCTTCAAGGCCGACAGCAGGTCCACCAGCACCTCCTAGATAGCTTAGGTACTCCTCGGCATTGACTGACGTTCCGTTTTCTAGAACAACCCTTCCCTGCTCCATGGTCTTTAGTTTTTCATTTGAATCTGCGTACATTGCCATTGGGAGCATCATTGAAATCCCAACAACGAACAGGCTTAGTCCTGAATTATTCATACAGCGACCTCGTTTCGTCTCTAGTTTACTTTATTTAGTATAATAGAAACATACCCTACAGGACTTTTTGGGCCAAGTCAAGTCGATAACAAGGTTGCCTAGGCGAATCCGCCCCCACCCAAACAAAAAAGTTTTGCTCTACTTTTATGTACTTTCGTGCACTTACTAGTATAAAAGCACAAGTAGTTCTATAATCCTTATAAGAAGGAACCGTCAGATTTCTTGGTTGTTTGATGGTTCTTTCTTGCATTTCTCCAGCCAATGTGCAATAATACATTTCAAGCACAGGAGATACGAAATGACAAAAGGACCATGGATGCCACTCGAAGAAGCAGCTCGCTACGGAGACATTACTATGCACAGGCTTAATAGGTTTGTGAAAAAAGGCTGGCTTGTTCCAGAGGGCCCACTTCAGTTTGTCTACTACAGAGATGTGCTCAGGGCTTCTTACATAGCTAAAGAGGACTTCAGGCTCAATGTTGGAAGAGGAAAAAAAGAAAAGGCACAAAATGACTAACCAACTACAAACCGAGACTTTGCAGTTCAATCACACAAACATAACGGAGGGTCAAAAATGACAGTAAAATTTGAAGTACAACCAATTCCAATGTACTACCTGGATGGTGACATGGTTGAAGAAGAGACTGCACAGTGCATTGTAGAAGGTAGAGAATGGTCGAAGATAATCGCACTCTGTTCTATCACAGACCGATTTGTTCTAATCCTTGAAAATTCAGCCATATTAACTTTAGACACTAAATATGTAAACTACAAATCAGCTGACGAGTTCATGCGTGAAGGCGAGAGTAAAAAGGAGAAGAACAAATGACAGTAAAATTTATAGCAGAATCTGTTGTAATGCACTACCTAAACGGCGAGGAAGTCAACGAAGAAGACGCAGCAAACATTGTTGGTGGCGGTGCCTACCCGTCAGAGATAGTCGACTTCTGTCCCGTGACATGGGTGTTTGTTATCGACCTTGAAGACCAGCTAATACTTGTTGCTGGCGTCTACATTGATGAAGACTGCATTGGTGAGTTCATTCATCCAGAAGAGGCACAAGACTACAGAGAGGCACAAATGACTAACCAAAATGAGCAAGAACGTGATGCATTGCTTCTGAGCAACAGCACTTACACGCAAGAAGACAACCTAAATAACGCAATGGTTCGCACGCCCGAATGGAAATTCAAGGAAGCCGCACACCTTTTTTACGCTACGACACTGATTTCAGCCGATGTATCTCTCCTGAGACACGACGCGGCTACCGATGCGCTTTCACGAGCAGATGCTTTATTGAAAGCAACACCCGAGTATAAGGCTTGGAAGGAGGCACAAGATGACTAAACACGACTTAGAAAAAGCTAGGGACGCGACACCAGAATACGAGGCCCTTGCCACCGCTCGAGACAGTTGGGTCACCGCTCGAGAGGGACTTGGCACCGCTTACCAGCGCCATCTCATAGCTGAAGGGCATTATTACACCGCTCGAAAGCGCTGGGTCACCGCTGAAAACGGACTTGACACCGCTAGCGAAATTCACAAAAAGGCTCTTGACGCTTACCGAGCAACACCTGAGTACAAAGCTTGTCAGCGCCAGTACCCTGATAAGCCAGAAAATAAATACCTAGCCCGATTGCGGGCTATATATGTCAACACTAAGGAGGCACAAGCATGACTAAGCAAGAGCGAGACAATACGAATTTGATTGCCGAGGTATCCAACCCAGATTTGTTCCGATTGGATGCTTACTATTACGGCTTTCTGTCAACGGGTGTAATTGAGATTGACAGGATTCTTTCGGCAGTTGCGCGCGCTGGCAAAAGCTTTCACCATACGGAATATTGGAGTGATGACGATGCTGTCACTCTTGGGTATTCTTATTCTGATTTGATTCAGGCAGCAGCCAATGAGGCAGCTAAAGCATTAGGAGTAAGGCAGGTGGGCAAAGATGACTAAGGCGGAATTAGGGGAACTAATGAAGGCCACTCCTCAGTACAAAGCAAGGGCTGAGGCACGATTAGCAGAAACCGCAACCCCCGAGTGGAAAGCAAGTATGGTTGCTCGAATGTATTTGGAGGCCACACCTGAGCACAAAGCATGGAGAGAGGCACAAGATGACCGAGCGAATTAAGAGAATGACTAAGACAGAGCTACAAGAAGCAGTATTTCAAGCATTAGGAGAAGCATCAATGTGCTGGTCACAAACGCCCAGCGGAGTCTTTGAAGATGTCAGGGCGCTAGAAATCGGCAATAATTTAGTTGCAGCAATCATGGGAGCGCTAGACCACGAACAAGAATGGAGAAAATACGTTGGAAGGCAATACATAGCAGACTATAAAAAGATGATGTCAGAGAAAAACGAGAAGGACAACATGACTAAGCAAGAACTAAAAGAACTATACGAAGCTACCCCTGAGCACAAAACTTATGCGATAGCAGACAGAGCCGCAGATAACTTGTTTGATGAGTATAACGAAGCGGAAAGAATAGCCGTTGATGCACGCACTCTGGCCTTCGACACACCTGAGCACAAAGCCTGGAAGGATGCACCACATGACTAAGAATTTTCACATCGTTACATTTGTAGCTACGATAATATCAACTTTTGCATTGACATTAAATGCAATCTCACATTCTATGTGGGCTCATGCGATGGGAGTTTTTCTTTTGGGACTGGCATTTGCAATTACTCAAACAGTACTACTACAGATGGACAGTAGAAATGACTGAGCAAGAACGTAGCCCCATCACAAACATCAGCATTGTAGAAGGCTGGAAGAAACTCACTAACGAGCAAGTCGAGGCACTTGGTGTACAAGTTCGCACGTGGGAACCTACCGTTCCTATATCTTATGCAAACCGCACCATTGAATGGGTCGAACTTACGCCACTGCGTAATGATGAAGCGACCAACTGGTACCAGCCCAATCAAAGAGAGGGAGAAAATGAATAAAGATGAATGGCGAATAGTCAATGACCGACAATTCCAAAAAGCCAACGAGGAGCACTCAATTGCCCAGCTTAGAGCAAAGGGCTACTCAGTTGAAAAAGTCAGTAACAACATCACTGAGCAAGAGTTATTAGACCTTTATGAAGCCACACCCAAAGCCAAGGCTTTACATAAACTAGAAGCCGAGGAAGACTCTACCCGCACTGAATGGATTAACGCCGCAACAGCACTTGAGTTTGCGGGGCTTGCGGCAAGGCAAACGCCAGAATGGATTGCCTACATAACCGCACATCTTTCAGGCAGAACATACGGAGGCACAAATGACTAAGGCAGAATTATTAGAACTATTGGAGGCAACTCCTGAGCACAAGGCAAGGGTTAATGCATACCTAGTAGAAACCGCAACCCCTGAGTGGAGAGAGAGTATTTTTGCTCGCATAAACATGGAGGCCACCCCTGAGTGGATTGCATGGAACGAGGCACAAGATGAATCAGCTAATTGAGAACGACAGCTACATGAGAGAACTGGGGTTCACAGACCACAGGGAAGGCTTTTGGTATAAGAGCTG
>LV_Brine_h2_0102DRAFT_1000431_pt1 | contig 15174 bp, 12 predicted proteins | sample LakVidmifraction_3_FD_10600 | JGI IMG/M metagenome (IMG submission 10600)
AGAAGTTCACGAACTTCCATTTCTACTAGCTCAAGTAGCTCTTCGTCATCAACCATGTCACATTTGTTCATGAACACGATGATGTAAGGAACGCCAACTTGGCGAGAAAGTAGGATGTGCTCACGTGTTTGTGGCATAGGACCATCAGTCGCAGCTACTACTAAAATAGCACCGTCCATTTGAGCAGCACCAGTGATCATGTTTTTAACATAATCGGCGTGACCAGGACAATCTACGTGTGCGTAGTGACGAGTAGGCGTATCGTATTCAACGTGAGACGTTGAAATTGTGATACCGCGCTCGCGCTCTTCTGGAGCGTTGTCGATTGATGCGAAATCTTTAGCAACACCGCCGTATACTTTTGCAAGTACGTTAGTGATTGCTGCAGTTAATGTAGTTTTACCGTGGTCAACGTGGCCAATTGTACCTACGTTAACATGCGGTTTTACGCGTTCAAACTTTGCTTTTGCCATGACGGAACCTATCAGTTTTGTGTATCTATATTACATATGAAAATAATCCACCATAGGTAGATTAAGTTGATTTTTTCAAATTTCAAATAGTTTTTTCTGACAGATAAAGGAAGCGCTTAAGGAGGTTCTTAAAACTGGTGCTGATAGGCAGAGTCGAACTGCCGACCTCACCCTTACCAAGGGTGCGCTCTACCAACTGAGCTATATCAGCATCACCATAAACTGGAGCGGGCAGCGGGAATCGAACCCGCATCATCAGCTTGGAAGGCTGAGGTAATAGCCATTATACGATGCCCGCGTTAGGAACCTGTTCTTAAAATACCTCTAACCGTCAAGAATAAAGTGGTGGAGGGAGCTGGATTCGAACCAGCGAAGGCTGAGCCGTCAGATTTACAGTCTGATCCCTTTGGCCGCTCGGGAACCCCTCCACGATAATTCTTTACTAATGCACTTTCGGTAAAAAGGAAAGTGGTGCCGACTAACCGAGTCGAACGGTTGACCTACTGATTACAAGTCAGTTGCTCTACCAGCTGAGCTAAGTCGGCACTGCTTTAGTACGGGGCGAGATATTAGAGTAAGCTTTATTGGGATGCAACTATAAAATTAAAATAAATGAGAATTTATTGTTTAAATGCTCACAATTCAGGCAAAAACCGGCTTTTTTATAATTTATTGCTGTTTTCATCTAATTCATACCAATAATTTAAGCCTTTAATAACCAGCATAGGATCAAAAATACTCTCTTTGAATTGCTGTTGTAATAACGAACCATAACCACCGGCAAAAATAATTTGCGTATTTTTATCATTTAAATAAGGTTTAGCTTGGTTAATTGCTCCTATGGTGGCAACCAAGGCACCATTTTTTAAACCATTTGGGGTGTTTATTCCCAGTTGATTAGTAAATGGCGTATTTTCATCATCAAAAACGCGCTGGGTATTTTGCGTTAACGAGCGGGTCATTAAATCAAGGCCAGGTAAAATCCAGCCACCTAAGTGCTGCCCGTCACAATTGAGTACATCAATTGTGGTAGCCGTACCGGCATCAACAACTATGCAGGCCTTATTTGGATACAAGGTAAAACTTGCAATAAGTGCCAGCCATCTATCTATGCCTAAATTATTAAATTGCTCGTAAGCACAGGTGAGCCCACCTAGCGTTTTAGTTACTTTAGCTTCAAAGCAGCTAATACTATTAAAGGCGGCTTGCGCTAAAATAGCATTAAGTAGCTCACTGCGCCCTACGCAAGCATAAATAACGTGTGTAATTGCATGCCAAGGTAAATTATTTAAATCACATGCTTGAACTTGCTCGTTTTGCCACAGCTTAGCTTTAAGTGAAGTATTGCCTACATCAATGAGTAATTTCATAGTTGCGCCTTTCTGAGCGAAATTTCGCCGCCGTAATAGCTTTTTACTTCACCATCTTGGCGAATACGAATTCCGCCTTGTGGGTCTATTCCCTCACATATTCCGCGCCAACTACGATGTCCGGTATTTAGCTCTACACATTCACCAGCAAATGCATTTAAAGCATTCCATTGCTGATGCATGCTCTGTAAACCGCTTTCACTATACTGCTCTAAACGCTGCTCTAAATAATAAGTAAGCGAGGCAACCAACTGATTTTTATTAAGCTGCTGCGTATGTTGACTTAAATCAGTCCATGCTTGATCAATGTGCTGACTAAAGCTCTCTGGCATTTGTAAGTTAATACCTATGCCTATAACTAACTGACAAGGACCTTGCGGTTGCGCGTCGAGCTCAACTAATACGCCAGCGAGCTTTTGTTTATTGAGGTAAATATCGTTAGGCCATTTTAGCTCTACTTCTATGTTGTATAGCGCTTTAATAGCATCATATACAGCTAAGCCAACCACTATAGATACGCCCATAGCGGCTTGTATGCCATCATCTAAGCGCCAAAAGTAACTATAATATAAGTTGGCTCCAAATGGCGACTGCCAAACCCGGCCCCGACGCCCACGCCCCAACTGCTGCATTTCGGCCACAATAACAGTACCCGATTCAAGCTCAGTTTTTGCTTGTATGCGGCGCATTAGCTCACTATTAGTGGAGTCTATTATGGGGTGTACTTCTACTTTGGCGGTAGTTGCACCTAACGCTTGATAGTGTTGTTGTATTTGCGCTTGGTTTAACAGTCCGACTTGGCTATTTAAGCTGTAACCTTTACCAGTTACCTTAAAAATATCTAAGCCCATTTCTTGTAAGCTTTTAATATGCTTACTAATAGCTGCGCGGCTAATACCCAGTTGCTCGCCTAATACCTGCCCTGAAATAAAACCACCTTGATTGAGGGCATTTAAAATGGCGAGTTTATTTCCATCGGGTGCTTTCATGGCGTTGGCTCCGCTGTAATATGGCATTCACTATTGTTATTAATTAAGCGTACTTCGTGCTCTAACATAATGTTGTAACGAGAAAATACGCTGTGTTGAATATGTTTAATCATCGCAATTAAATCGCTTCCTTGGCTTTGGCCGTAATTTACTAGCACTAGGGCTTGTTGTTTATGTACCTCAATACCTGCAATGCGGTAGCCTTTTAAACCCGCTTGCTCTATTAGCCAACCCGCAGCCACTTTATGGTGCTTTGCACCGTGTTTATAATGCGGTAAATCTGCAAAGGTTGTTAATAAGGCAGCTAAACATTGATTAGTAATAATGGGGTTTTTAAAAAAACTACCTGCATTAGGTAAGGTATAAGGATTGGGCAATTTGCTGTTACGTGTTGCTATTACTTGCTCAAATAACGCTTGTGGCGTAACGGCTGCAAGTTGCTGCAGCGGTCCATAACTCAATACCGGCTGCCACTCTTTAGGCAAGGCTAAATGCACAGTAGTGATCACCGCTTTATTTTTTAACGCGTGTTTAAAAATAGAATCGCGATAGCCAAATTCACATTGCGCATTATTTAAGGTATTAAAGGTTTTGTTTGCTATATCAAAATACTCAACCGACTCTACAAATTTAGCCAATTCAACTCCGTAGGCACCAATATTTTGCACCGGCGCAGCACCCACAGTACCGGGAATAAGCGCTAGGTTTTCAAGCCCGGGAATGTTTTTAGCCAACAGCTCGCTGACTAGTTGATGCCAGTTTTCGCCAGCGGCCACGCTAATTAAGTAATCGTTTGCGCGCTCTTTTATTTGTACACCTTGAGTTGCCATTTTAATAACAGTACCGGTGTAATCATTTAAAAATACCGTATTACTGCCCTCGCCTAATAGGCAAAATGGAGGCTTAAAGCTTTGCGTTTTAAGCTGCTCTAGGTTATTAATTTTAACAAATTGTTGGCATTGGCTGGTTAATGCAAATGTATGTAACGTTTGTAATGAGTGCGCCACAAAGCTCTCTAAATATACCGGTAACTAATCGCGTTAGTTTAACGCATTGTCGCAAATAGCGCATCTGAATGTAAAAATTGCTCAACCCGCCTCGCCAATCATGATATAAAACCAACACTTATTTATTTGTGTTCAGGGTAATTATGAAAATCACACCTCTTTTTTTAAGCCTAGCTATGGCTGGTATGTGCTCACAAGCAATGGCCAATGCTATTGATCAAAACTCGTATGCTAATCTTAATGACGTTATTACTACGCATTTAAACCTTGATTTAGATGTCGACTTTGCCGACAAGCAATTAGAAGGTTTTGTTGAGCACACCCTAGAATGGCAAAATAACAACAGTAAAACTCTAGTGCTCGATACTCGCGATTTAGATATTGATAAAGTAATGTATCAAACGCAAAACGGCACATGGCATAAAGCTAAATTTAGTTTAGCAACACGCGATGATGTTAAAGGCTCAAAATTAACTATTACTTTTAAAAGCCAAGCGCCAAAAGTACGTATTTACTATAATAGCCGCCCTGAAGCGTCTGGCCTACAATGGTTAACACCAGAGCAAACAGCCAGCAAAACACACCCGTTTATGTACAGCCAATCGCAAGCAATTCATGCACGTAGCTGGATCCCAGTACAAGACACGCCAGCAATGCGAGTAACGTACTCGGCGCGCATTCATACTCCTAAAGATATACGTGCGGTAATGAGTGCCGACAATAAAGACGCACTTTATAAAGATGGCGACTACATTTTTGATATGCCACAAGCTATTTCGCCTTACTTAATTGCTATTGGCGCAGGTAATTTAGAATTTAAAGCAATGTCGCATCAAACCGGTATTTTTGCTGAGCCAACTATTTTAGATGCTTCAGTTGCCGAATTTAACGACACCCAAGCGATGATCGATAAAACTAACGCACTTTACGGCGATTATGCATGGGGTCGTTACGATTTGCTTATGCTACCGCCAAGTTTTCCGTTTGGTGGCATGGAAAACCCACGCCTTTCGTTTATTACCCCAACCGTGGTTGCAGGCGATAAAAGCTTAGTAAATCTAATTGCACATGAGCTTGCTCATTCTTGGTCTGGTAACTTAGTTACCAATGCAACCTGGGAAGATTTATGGTTAAACGAAGGTTTTACCTCGTACGTTGAAAACCGCATTATGGAAGAAGTATTTGGTCGCGACCGCGCAGTAATGGAACAAGCCCTTGATGCAGCAGGTATTCGCGCCCAAATTAAAACGCTTGATGCACCAGACACGCGCCTTAACTTAAAGCTTAATGGCCGCGATCCTGATGATGCGTTTAGCTCTGTACCTTATACCAAAGGGCAATTATTCTTAATTTACCTAGAAGAAAAATATGGCCGCGATAAGTTTGACGCCTTTGTAAAAACTTACTTTAACGAATTTGCCTTTAAATCTTTAACCACTGCACAATTTGTTACTTACCTAAAAGCTAACTTAATTGATAAGTACCCTGGTATTGTGAGCATGGATAAAGTAAATGAATGGATTTTTGCGCCAGGTTTACCAAGCGATACACCTAATCCAACATCAGATGCTTTTGATAAAGTAGATACAGCAACAGCTACTTGGTTAAATGGCGATATCACAGCAGCGCAATTGCCTACAGCTAATTGGTCGGTGCATGAATGGTTGCACTTTTTAAATAACTTACCGCGCGATTTAAGCCAAACACATATGAGCGAGCTTGATACTGCGTATAACTTAACGCAATCAACTAACGCTGAACGTGCCTTTGCTTGGTTTATGCTAGCGGTAGGTAATGGATACCAGCCAATTTATCCGGCGCTTGATAAGCACTTAACCAGTATTGGTCGTCGCAAGCTAATTGTCCCGCTTTATAAGTCACTTATTGATAACGGCAAAAAAGACTGGGCACAAAGCGTGTACTTAAAAGCACGCCCGGGTTATCACCCACTAGCACATGGCACTATAGACGCATTATTTGAATAAATTATTTAAATAAAAACGAGCTTAATAAGCGAGTGTTTAAAATACAAAAAGGGCCGACATTCGGCCCTTTTTAATTGTATAAAAGCTACTTGGTTACTTTTTCTAAAAAGGCTTGTTGCTGAGCTGGAGTTGCTTGTTGCCACCAAAAGTCGAGCATTGCTGCTGCGCTGGGCATGCCCTTACCATTAATAGGTGCAACGAGTTTACTTACTTCGCTTGCGCTTGTTGCCATTGCCGTTGTATTACTAACTTGCTGTACTGGCACAGTGTTTGTAAGCTGGGCATTAGAAATTACACTTAATGGCGCAGCCAGTGCACTTCCTTTTGCTTTTAAGCTTACTTGTGGCGACTGTGCAAATACTTTAGCCGCAACCGCATTTTTGGCACGATTAAACTCTAAAATATAATCTTTACCCGCTTCAATAGTTACATTTACCCAAAATGGTTCAGACTCTACCACTTCGTGATCGTCGTAACCTAGGTCATACAAGTCAGTATATTTAAGCTTTAATTTATAACTACCCGGTGCTAGCTCTATGTCGTCAACGCGGCTAAATATCGAGCTTTCAATAATACGCTCACCAACTTGCAGAGGTACAAACTCTTCTGGAAAGTGAATATTTTCTGCCATGCTCGACACACTAAACAATAGCGCTGCGGCACTACCTAATAATATTGATTTACGCATATTTTCTCCTTTATTTGATTTCAGTTTGACACTGCTTGTAAAGTTTGTCATTAGTGGAGCTTATTTTAATCATACTTAATTAGGGGCCATATAATGAGCCAAGAGACTATTTTTACTAAAATAATTAATCGTGAGATCCCAGCTGATATTATTTATGAAGATGAGCATACTCTCGCCTTTAAAGATATAAACCCTCAGGCGCCATTTCACGCGCTTATTATCCCCAAAAAGGCAATTGCTACTATTAACGATGTAACGCCTGAAAACTCGCATTTAGTAGGTAATTTATATGTAGTAGCGGCTAAATTAGCCAAGCAACTAAACTTTGCCGACGATGGCTACCGAGTGGTCATGAATTGCAATGAACATGGTGGCCAAACCGTATATCATATTCATTTACATATGCTTGCAGGTAAAGAGATGGGCTGGCCTCCTTATCAAAACACCAAAAAAGTGGCGCTATAAACAGCTATTTATTTTATACAATTAGTTATAAGCTTTTTAGGTTGTTTTATTTTGTAATCGCAATCAATAAATAATTACTTATTTGCAACATTTTATGTTTAAATAATCATAATATCGTACTTGCTTTTTGCGTTACAACGCGACTTTCTAATACAAAAGGTGTGGAGGTCGTGGTAAACTTAATCATAAGCTTTATAAAAGAGTAAAAATAATATGAGCAGTTCAGCCTTTTTGTTATTAGATGAAGAGCCCATTAACACTATTGGTATTAACGTTTTAGAACCTTTGTTAAAAACGCAAGGTATTAGCGTAACCACAGGCACCAATATTTTAGATGTGCCTGTAGGAACACGACTTTTGTTTATCGAAACATCGAGCAAAGATGCGTGGGGAAAATTAAAAGAGCAACTGGTTAATTTACGGATTAAATGCGATATCGTATTATTTAATTTGGATGAAAACCCAGAGCTTGCTAATCGTGCCTTACTTAGCGGAATTCGTGGTGTATTTTACACCACAGATAACGCCGATGTATTGATGAAAGGTATTCGCTTACTACTTGAAGATCAACTTTGGTATCGCAGAGATATAATGTGTAATGCATTAAATCGTATGTTGCAGTTTAATAAAGATGCACTGCATAAGCTTACCGAAGGCGATATTGAGCCAGTTAAACTTACCAAGCGCGAAAAAGCCATAATTTCATTAATGAGTAATGGCTCAAAAAATAAAGAAATTGCTGAAGAGCTAAGCATTAGCCCTCACACAGTTAAAACTCATTTATACAGCGCATTTAGAAAAACAAAATGTCGTAACCGTATTGAGCTACTATCGTGGGCACAGCAGCATATTCCAGACGAAATACGTTAATTTAAACTTTAGTTTAAATACAAAACAGGCACATACGTGTCTGTTTTTGTATCTGGGCAAGCTTAATCAGCAAACTCAAACTTTAAATAATAAGTCGCTCCCCAGCAAATAAAATATACGTTTTAATTTCAATACAGTTCAATGTGTTAAACAATATATTGAGCTATTTTCGGTTAAGTAATTATTGTTATACTTTTAATCTAATAACACGCTATTGGTGCCTCAATGCTCGACTCTTTTACCCTATATTTTGCCAGTATCGCCGTTATGGTTGTAATGACCCTGCTAAATTTTTTAACCTGGCGCACCAATAAACACACTCCAGGCACTCTGCTTTATATTTTTTATCCTGTTTTATTGCTCGGCGTTATTATTGGCTTTACTCTGATCGGGCGAGTCCCTGAACTTGTCGCCATTAGCATTGCCAATATATTGATGTTTGCGGCCTCAATTGTGCATTGTCTTGCTATTAGCCAGTTTTTAGATTATCGCGGTATTGGCTTTAAACTTGTTTGTGCATTTACTGCTTTTAGCAGCGTAATGCTGGGTTATTACAGCTTTTTTTCGCCATCTATTCAAGATAGGCTGTTTATATCTGATATACAGCATATAGCTGAAGCTGCATTTTTACTGTTTATATTTATAAAGTATGCACGTAAGCCCTATCCCAACGGCAGCATTGTTTATATTATAATTTTAACTTTAGTTGCCGTAAGCTTTATTGCCCGCTCGATATTTATGCAAAAAATTGAGCAACATGACACCCTATTAAGCCCTTGGTTTAGCTCGTTACTTTTTTTAAACGGGGTTATAGCACCTATGTTTTATGCCGCTGGCATGGCACTGTTGTGTAATGAGCGCAGAGAGCAGCATCTTAATAAGCTCACTAAAAAAGCCCGTAAAGATCTAGAAATACGTGGGTTGTTTTTATCAACTATCAGCCACGAAATTCGCACCCCTTTAAACGGCATTTTAGGCAGTGCTCAGTTAGTTATGAACCAAACAAGTGATGCTCGCAATAAAGCCTATTGCGAGGCAATTATTAACTCTGCCGAATCCCTTAATTTACTGGTTGATAAAGTACTCGACTACGCCAGCCTTGATCAAAGCGACGAAGCTCTTTACGAAGAAGATATTGAGTTTAAAACTTGGATACAAAATTTATGCTTATTACTAAGCCCTCTGGCAGAGCAAAAGCAACTAAAGTTTGAGCTACTTTGCAATATACCCGATCAAGCCTGTTACTACTGCGATCAGCAAAAACTCAGACAAATTATTATTAACCTTGTGGGTAACGCAATTAAATTTACCGACCAAGGTAGCGTTAAAATTCAAATTGATCTAATCACTGAAAAACAACTTGAACACACTATTAAAATAAGCGTAAAAGACTCAGGCCCCGGCATCGAGAATGACGAAATAGCCTACCTAACCGAACCCTATGTGCAAAGTAGCGCCGGAAAAGAAAAAGGCGGTACAGGCCTTGGTTTAGCAATAACCAGCCGCTTACTCGAAAAACTGCATAGCAAGTTAGAAATAGCCAGTAGCCTAGGGAGTGGCAGCGTGTTTAGCTTTGATATTACGTGTGCGCTGGGCGAACTCAGCCTAGTAGCGCAACGTCATCAAAGTAAAGATTATTTAACCGGTTTAAAGGTGTTGTTAGTAGAGGATTTAGATTTAAATCAAAAAATAGCCGTAGAATTTATGGCCGACGACGAACATAAAATTAAGTTAGCAAAAGACGGTAAAACTGCAATAGAGTTAATGCAAGCGCATCATTTTGATGTAGTGCTGCTCGATATGAACCTACCTGATTTGACCGGCCAACAAGTACTTAAAACATTGGCTAAAATTGAGCATAAAAACCAGCGCACTCCCGTACTAGCCTTTACTGCAAGCTTAAGCCCTAGTGAGGTAAAAGAGTACTTAGCGCTGGGTATAAAAGACATTGTAGGTAAACCTATTAAACACCAAAAATTGCGCCAAGCACTAAGCGATTCACAGTCAACTAAAACGGCTACTGTAGCTGTAGATTTGGTTGATACTTTATATGACGCAAGCGCTAGCGAAACGCTTACCAGCTCTTTTAGTATTGATGAAGTGTCGTCTATTTATAACGAGTTTGTGCTCTCTACCCGCAGTAAACTAAATCACTGCCAAGCGCTCGTAGAACAACAGCCCGAGCAATGCATTAAATTATTACATCGCCAAGCCAATACCGCACTACAGCTGGGCTTTAACCGTTATGGTTTAGCGCTGAAAAAAATAGAGCGTCGTATGCTTGATAAAAAGCCGCTAAAAAACGCCATCAATGAAGCGCTCGACCTTTGGCAGCAAAGTTTAGAAGAGTATTTAAGGTGTGTACGCAAAGGGCTGCAGTAAAGCGTTGTTAGTTTCTGCCATATTTATCATCAAACCGTTCAATGTCGCTTTCATCTAAAATAGTGCCTGTTTGTACCTCAATTACTATTAACGGTGTATTTTTATTATTAGCCAAACTATGAATTTGCTTAGCGGCAATATAACAAGACTGATCTGCACTGAGTGTTAGTGCTTGCTTATCAATGCATACATCGGCAACCCCAGATACAACTACCCAATGCTCGGCACGATATTGATGGCGCTGCGTAGAGAGCTTAGCGCCGCTGTTTACGGTTATTTTTTTAACCTTAAATCCACTGCTTTCTACCAAGGTACGATAATTTCCCCACGGCCGATAAACAACTTGGTGGTGGGTTAACTTGTCAGTTTGCGTAAGCGCTACTTTTTTGAGTAATAACGGCAGTGCATCAAGCTCATTTTGATTCGCAATAAGCGTGGCATCGTGGGTATGAATAACAGCTAAATTACTTACCCCTAAGGTGGCAATAGTATGATCGGTTTCGCTTATTATTAGATTGTTTTTACTGTTTTGCGCTACATAGTTAGTATTTAAGTTATTGCCTTGCGGATCTTTTTTTAGCAACTTAGCAAGTGATGAAAAACCACCTACGTCACTCCAGTTTAAGGCAACAGGCATGACAACTACGTTATCACTGCGCTCTAAAATAGCATAATCTATGGAGTCACTCGGGCAAGCTTCGAGCGTTTTTGCACTGGGGCGTGTAAAGCCTAAGTCCTGACTAAAATTGGCGGCGTTAGCCACACAATTGGCAATTTTAGGTGCAAAGCGAGCCAACTCTTGTAAATACGCTGCAGCAGTAAACAAAAACATACCGCTATTCCAACTATAACTTCCATCTAACAGGTAGCTTGTTGCGGTGGTTAAGCTGGGTTTTTCTTTAAATTCAGCTACTTCAAAGCAGTCAGTACCGGTAATGGCGCTTCCTTGTTTTATATACCCGTAACCTGTGTGTGGCTCGGTAGGCGTAATAGAAAAGGTAACTAATTTACCTTGCTCAGCTAATATTGTCGCGCCGTGTAACTGCTCGGTGAGTAAGTTAAAATTATTTATATGATGATCCGCTGGCATAACTAACAGTGGCCCTGTTATGCCATTTTGTAGCGCATAATGCGCAGCTAAAGCAATTGCTGGGGCAGTATTTTTACCTGTGGGTTCTAAAAGTAATACGCGCGGATTTGCACTAGCAGCTTGCTCAGCGGCAATAAATCGGTGCTGTTCGTTACACACTAAAATAGCTCGATTGAATACCCTACCGGTTACCCGTGTTAGGGTATTTTGTAATAACGACTGCCCAGTAGGTTCAGCATCGAGTAAGGGTAAAAACTGTTTTGGCATTGCTTGGCGCGACAACGGCCATAAACGAGAACCAATGCCGCCCGCTAAAATAACTGGAGTGATTAAAGAGTTGTTCATAGTGCTGCCGCCAATAAATATCAGCGGCTATTTTAACACTTAATTAGCCGCTGGCTAATTTAAGCTGCTTTATACTAAGTTAAAAGCATCCGCATCTAAATGCGCCGGAAATTTAGCCTTAAAGTCATTTAATGGTGCTTTGTGCAAAGTAATGGTTATTAGCGCTTGGCTATTATCTGCAGCTTTTACTAAAGCATCACCTTTAAAGTCATATACCGCTGTGCCACCATTGTGAGCAACACCATTGGCATCATCACCAATGCGATTTACCCCAACCACATAACATACATTTTCCATCGCTCGCGCCATTAATAATGTATCCCAAACATGGCGTCGCACTGCGGGCCAATTAGCAATATTAATCATTACATCGTAATCGTTGTTATTGCGCTGAAATACCGGAAAGCGTAGGTCGTAGCACACTTGTGGTAATAGCTTAAAGCCATTAATAGTAAACACTTTGCGCGCTTGTCCTGCTACTACAAAGTCGCCTTCGTTGCCTAAACAAAACAAATGACGCTTATCGTAAAAGTCTACTTCTCCATTGGGCTGCACCCAATAAAACCGGTTGGCCTTTTTACTGCCTTGCGTAACAAATACTGAGCCTGCAATTACTGCATTATGTTTATGCGCTTGCGCCTTTAACCAGGTAAGTACTTTGCCGTTTTCAGGCTCAGCGCAATCTAAGTTTATTGCAAAGCCTGTGGCAAAGGTTTCGGGCAGTAAAATCAAGTCTGACTGCTGAGTCACTGCATCTAACTGCTTATTAAACATAGCTAAATTAGCGTCTTTATCGAGCCAGTGTAGTGAGCTCTGCAATAATGTAAGTGTTAACGTTGACATAGCTTTGTGCCGCCCTCTTTTAAGTTTTTAGTGTTTTTAGCTAAACCAACTTAATTGTTATTAGAGTTTGATAAAACATACCTTATGCTGNTAGCTTAGTTATTAACACTCTATATCCTTAATTGTGGTTTTGCACGCAAAGCGGTGCTACCATCACTTAANATAGAAGTTTAGCCGTCTAAATACAATTAACTGATGCTCGTTTGTGAGGAATATATGCAAAACAACAATACCGCTATTTCGCAACTTATTGAAGCTGGGAAGTGGGTTAGCCAAAAAGAGTGGATACCCGCAACCGGTGGGAATTTTTCAGCAAGAACTGAGTCGGGCTTTGTAATAACAGCTAGTGGCCAAGATAAAGGCAAGTTGACCAATGAGCACTTTTTACAGCTAGATCTACAAGGCAAGCCTCTGGCAGGAACAAAAAAACGCTCAGCCGAAACACAACTGCACTTGAGCTTGTATCAGCTAATTCCCGAAGCGCAATGTGTACTGCACACGCATTCTGTTGCGGCTACCGTGCTTTCGCAAATAACAAAAAGTCATAAACTCGATTTAACTGGCTACGAAATGCAAAAAGCTTTAAGCGGTTTTACCTCGCATTTAGAAACCCTAAGCATTCCTATTTTTAATAACGACCAAGACATAGACCATTTAAGTTTATTGGTAAGCGACCATCATTTACACACTCCTATTGAACACGGAGTGCTTATACGTGGCCATGGTTTATATGCTGTAGGGCGAAATATTGATGAAGTTCGTCGTCATTTAGAAGTGCTGGAATTTTTATTTAGCTGTGAATTAGAGCGTTTAAAAATTACCGGCATTCAAGCAAATAATAAATAAATAAAATTAAGGCCCATTGTTATATTACGTAACAATGGGCCTTAATTAATGACCTAATAAATATTGAGTACATAAAAAAGCAGCTTAGTTTAGTGCGCTTAAGCACTCATATATTTAATGCTCACTGTGTTATTTATAATTTTCGTAAATTTTATCTAATGGCTCTGAAAGACCACTTTCTTGAACTATACGCACATGTTCACGTTTTAACTCTCGCGCACTAGATACGCCGCACGAGTGCGCGATTAAGCCCGCTCCATAGTGCACATACTTATTATAGTTTGCCACACGCTGTGCTTTGTCTGCCACATTTAAGCCACGTTGCAGGCGCTTGTCGTGCGTGGTGATCCCTGTAGGGCAAGTGTCTTTATTACATTGCATTGCTTGAATACACCCTAGTGCAAACATATGGCCGCGAGCAGATACAACAAAATCAGCCCCCAGTGCTAATGCCCATGCAACTTTAGAGGGTACGATTAACTTACCTGAGGCAATAACCTTTACTCGCTCTCTGAGCCCATGTTTTTCTAACAAATTAATTACTAATGGCAAGCTTTCTCGCAGTGGTAAGCCCACTGAATCTAATAATGACTGTGGTGCGGCGCCTGTGCCACCGTCTGCACTATCAATAGTAATAAAGTCGGGCGCTGACTCAATACCGCGATGATTTATTTCAGCGAAAAGAGTTTCTAACCAAGTATACTCACCAATTACCGCTTTAAAGCCGGTTGGTTTACCGGTTGCGTTACGTACGGTTGCCAACATATCAAGAATATCTGACGGCTTTTTAATTTCAAGATGGCCATTAGGGCTAATTGAATCTTGCCCTTCGGGAATACCGCGTATTTTTGCAATTTCAGCGTTAACTTTTCGCCCAGGTAACATACCGCCTTTACCTGGTTTAGCGCCTTGGCTTAGCTTTATTTCAAACATTTTTACTTGTTCGTGAGCTGCTATTTCTTTTAATTTAGCAGTGCTTAAATTGCCATTATCGTCGCGCACACCGTATTTAGCAGTACCAATTTGAAATACAATATCTCCCCCGCCTTCTAAATGATACGGGCTTAAACCGCCTTCACCGGTATTATACCAACAGCCAGCAAGCTTAGCTCCTTTAGATAAAGCACGTACTGCAGGTTTTGACAAAGCACCAAAACTCATACCTGAAATATTAAATATTGAATTAGTGGTGTAAGGTGTTTTACAGTAAGGGCCTAAAGTCACATTACTAGGATCGAGCGCTTCTTCATCTAAAGTAGGAAATGCACAGTTCATAAACATCACTGTACCGGTTACTTCAAGGCTTTGAGTCGAGCCAAACGCAGCAGTATGATCAACATCTTTTGCAGCGCGATATACCCAACTACGTTCAGCACGATTAAACGGCATTTCTTCTCTATCAAGTGCGAAAAAGTACTGGCGGAAAAATTCTCCTTGGCGCTCAAAAAAATATCGAAACCGACCAATTACCGGATAGTTGCGCCTAATTGCATGCTTTGTTTGGGTTATATCTCTAAAATAAAAAATAATAACCGATAAAACTATAAACCCTAATACAACAATAAAAAGGCTCGCAAATACATTAATACTTAGAACTATAAAATTGTTCACTCAAAACCCCTCTGCAGTACTTTTTCGCCAATAAATGAAAATGGCTTCAATAGACAAATGCGCATATCACTTATTATAGATGATATGCGCATTTTATTAATTTATAACCCTAGGGTCTTATATGGACTCCCTATTAATGTCAAAAATAAAATTGAAATAAATTAGATGCTAGCTTATATACGGGCTCAAATTGAGGAGCTACCCCTGGCC
>LV_Brine_h2_0102DRAFT_1000435_pt1 | contig 15078 bp, 16 predicted proteins | sample LakVidmifraction_3_FD_10600 | JGI IMG/M metagenome (IMG submission 10600)
ACGCCAATAATTTGCTCTTCGGTAAATCGTTTCTTCATGCTGCCTCCGTATGGGGCAGACTCTACATCATTACCGTACTAATATTGGGGAGCAGGTCAGACTGACACAAACATTTTCAAGAAACGAATAAGAACCTGGCGAGGAGAAAAACACTTCACTGATGGTCAACGGCTAAAAAGTGAATCGGAAGTCACGTAAAACAAAACGGCTATTCCCAATCGCATTTACCGTCTGGACAAGCTTACCAATAGCACCAGTCCTGGTCGGTCGACGTTGATTATTTCAAAGCATTCAATGATCTATACGGGCATATACAAGGAGATCATTGCTTAAAACGCGTAGCGGCCACGATCAGCGCATTGATTCAATCGACGAATGAATTGGCCGCGACATACTGAGGGGAAGAATTTGTATGCATTCTGCCTGGCATGTCTCCAAATAATGTTTTGATATTTGGTGAAAGACTAAGACAAGCAATCCAAGATCTCGCAATTCCACACAATGGATCTTCTTTCGGGACTATCACCGTCAGTATCGGCGTGTCCACCTTGGATATTGCCAGCAACATCTCGACCGAGAACCTGCTCTTTGAGGCTGATCAACATCTCTATCGAGCCAAAGCGAACGGTCGCAATCGGGTCGAAGGAAAACCTGGCCGGTAGCTCAAGGTGTTACCAGGATCATGCCACAGTCGCCTGTAGTGGTTTCTGGCCCCAAGGAAGAGATCGATGCTACGGAATGGTGGTCGAAGACCGTCACGCATTCCATCACGGGAAGCCGCTTTACTTTGCGCATCGCGTTCAAGAAAAAAGCCGAACCGGGCGACACTGAGCGCGAGCTCGATCATGATCCAGAGGAAGGCATCACCGGCGTGAAAGCGGAGTGGCGGACAAAACCAAAAAAAAGAACAACAAGGGCATTGAGCTGGTTAGCAAGGTCCACAATATGAAAACGCTCAAACGAACTTACACCATAAAGCAAAGTGCGAAACGTGCCGCGGCTCTACATCAGGCCAAAATCAAAGAGGTCCGCGAGATCATCTCGGAAAACAAGCAAGATTCATCAAGAATAAAAATGAGGAAAACTTCAGCAGGGGTTTTCCTCTAAATCATCGTTGGCCTTTACAACCTCATCTACATTACTTCGCCGTTGTAGCGTTCGACTCGCGTGCAATTTCCTCGTTGAAGTTGGCATTAAAAGAAACATTCTGCAGAGCCCAGCGATCCTTGAAGCGGTACAGAGTCAGCTCAAACAGAACAGGCTGGCGTTCATAGTTCAACATGTACTTCATGTAGACGTAACGGGTGCCGATGGTACGTTCCGAGATCATCTCGGCGTCACCGAACTTCCCCATTGACTGTTGGTAGGTCTTAACCACTTCGCGCAGACTCCGGATCTGGTCAGAAAGCTCCTTCGCATAGGGAGATGTCTTCGTGAGGTAGTCCAGCGCTTCCATCGGCTTTCCGGATTGATACAGAGACAAGAAACGCTCAGGGATGCCATCGTAACGATCGGCTGCGTATGCATTCAACGAGAACATCAACATGATAGCAATCAAAAAGCGGCGCATGGTTTTCTCCTGGTCAGGTAGTGGCCCCGTCAATCGCTGGGCCATGGAAAACATCATGCAATAGCTAGGTTGCCACTGTGTTTCGTGCCGTCGCATTTTTATTACAACTGCAATCGGCAAGGCGTTCCAAGATTTAAACGCTTCAATTTCCGAGATTTCCTGCATTTCATGGCGTGACATATCAAATGCCTGCACGTCACGACACACCAATTGATTACCAAGGATAGGCGTTAAAAGTCGCGCTGCATTGGAATGCGTGAAAATAGGAAAGCAGGGAGATCATCTCGGGAAGCAGCTTGGATTTACTATCGCTGCTTGGACCACAATGATTTGCTGATGGTCGCGTCGTATATGCATTCGTTGATCAGACCGCCATCTATCCTTATGAAACTGCCACTCGTGTATGCCTTGCCTTCGATGTAGCACGTATTGCCTGCAATTTTTTCTGTCTCTACTGACGCAGGCAGTAAGCAGAAGCAAAACTAACAGCCAATGGATGAAGACTTGTTGCTGCGCTCGGGCGGGCGCAACTGGCGGCGACCATGCCAAGGACCGCGCCGGATGGGCCATCTGCTGCTGAAATCGGGGAAAGGATACGGAAGACACTGGCCAACCTCGAAACCGCCCTGACCGCTGACGTGCAGCAGGCGCGCATACTGGTGGCCGAGCTCTATGGGAAAATCGATGTCGTCGCCGATGGCGAGAATGTCTGGGCTGAATACAACAATGCCGCTGAGAAGCTTTTGATCGCTTCTAGCGGCATGTCTCTAAAACTGGTTGCGGGGGCAGGATTTGTTATTCAGAAACAGCGTGTGAAACTAGCTTAGCCCATACCCTACTGATTACGAATCTACGGAAAAATATATAATAATCAATGACTTAGTTTTAAATTTGCTTCGCAATTATTTAACATAGGAGGCTGCAAAGCCTTACAGGAGCTGGCTCGTTTAGAAATTGCGGAGCGGAATTTTCATGCTTACTATGTGAGCCTCAATTTTCACATCAATTGCATCCAATATTGAATGTGCATAATATTGGTTGCACTTATTAATAAACGCGATTAATATTCATGCATTGATATTGACTGAGGCCATTGGAGAGATTCTTGAAAAATGTGCGAGTCGTAATGTCAGATGAGACGTTTGAACGCCTGAAGGCAAAGGCAAGAGAAGCGGGAAATCTTGGTATTGCCGCATATTTGCTGAGCCAAGTACACGAGCAGACGCACGATGCTGAGGTGCACATCATTGTGAGGCGCGCGGAAATGCGCGCTTTGAATCGTGCACCAGAAGACGGCCCATTTTTGCTGAAAAAATTGTTCAAGACTGAAGATTGGGAAAAATTCACCAAGCCAGCAAAGCTGGCTGCAGGCAAAGAATTCTTTGCTAGGGTCGAGGCGGGGCTGATTGCAGGCATCGCACTTGGTGAAAAAAACTCGTCAAATCACCAGACTTACGTACGTGAGGAATAATATTGTCAATTGACAATCTTTATTTGGATTAGTATCCAAAAAGAAACACATTTGAGATCTCCCCCAACCCACAGCAATTTACAGGCTAGCTTTTTTGTGCGCTGTCAATCCATTCACATTGGAATGTCGCGTACATTTCACTTTTTCTGTATAATCTTAATTCTGGGTCGGGAGCGCTGCCTTTGTAGTGCGTTGAACATTTGTGTCACCTGGCTCACCCTTATTAACGGGCTACCTACTGGTGGCCCGTTTTCATTGATGCGATAAAAGGGACAAAAAATGCATCTCCTTTATGTTGATGAATCCGGTTCGGTTTCCGATGTAAGTCAAAAATTTTTTGTCCTCGCCGGAGTATCCGTTTTTGAGCGCAATACCCATTGGGTCGAACAAAAGCTCAATAATTTGGCCATCGCAATTGATTCACAAGCTCCGAATGACATCGAGTTGCACGGCTCCCCTATTCGCAGCGGCAAAGGTGCTCCTTGGCGTCGCATGACGCAGGATGCCCGAAGCCAGGTCATCAAAGACGCTCTGAATGCAGGTATCAATTCGTTTCGCCCCGACAGCGTTAGATTATTTGCGTGCGTAGTAGAAAAAGCCGCATTAAACGGAACTGACCCTGTTCACTATTGTTTCGAACAATTAGCAATGAGATTCGATCAATTCCTTGGGCGACGGCACGCAAAACACGGCGATACGCAGCGGGGACTCATGCTCTTTGATGAGTCAAGCACCGAACGCAGACTGCAAACGCTGGCGCGCGAATTCAAATATCACGGTCACTCATACGGCAAGACACGAAATTATGCGGAAGTGCCTGTATTCTTGGATTCGAAGGCAACGCGCCTAATCCAACTGGCGGACTTACTTGCATTCTCGATTTTTCGTTTTTTCGAGCATGGTGATGGCCAGTATTTTGACCTCATCAAACATCGTTTCGATGAAGAAGGTGGAATCCAACACGGCTTTCATGTTCTCCACGCCACCGCTGTTCAAGCAATAAACGTACAAATCGAAGAGTCGACGACAGTTGTTTTGGCGGGCACAATTCGCCAATAAAAACGCCCGCATCATTGCGGGCGTTTTACCAGTTCAGGCGATACTGTGGTTTTCATTCCAAGAGAAAAAGAAAGCTGCTACAAATTCCAGGCACCATTGATGTTGATTTGCTCGCAGATTCGACCCTCTCCATTTGACCCACCTTCCATTGCCTGCTGAAGGCAGCCACCCGGTCATACGACCCCTCGTACCCCAGTTCTCTTAAGTCCAGGAACATCTGTTTCAGGGTCCTTCTTTGCTTTCGAGATTTGATCGCCTCTGCGCTGAGCCAGGCCGAGAGCCTGGCGGTTGACCTGCGTAGGTAATTTGTAGCCAGTTAGGCAGTGAGTCGGTTGTCGATCATATTCGATTCCAGCCAGGCTCGACGGACCGTAGCTGGAGGTTGATAGTTATGTGCGCTATGCGGTCTGCGCTCGTTGTAGAACTGACACCATCTTTCAATCAGCACCTTAGCCTCTGCCCGGCTGCTGAACCACTCCCGGTTACGGGACGACGAGACGCTGGACAGCGATGGCGCGCGCACCGGCTCCTGTCCGGTCGCGCCGCTGCCGGCGGAAGCCCACGAATAGCCAGGCTCTGTGGGCGGTGATAGAGTGTATTGCCAACCACCATAACGAACGCAATGGAATCGGAAAACGAGTTTGAATACGATGAAGAGCCAGATACTCCAAGGTATGACAGCTTGGAGGAAATCGATTTCATGGCCTTGCCGCGCTCTTTGGCTAATCTTCATTTTTTCTGGGACGATATGTTTTTACGTTCACAGGCACACAATGTAGCCTTGGTCGATAGGTTCCTGACGGAGTTCGAGTATCAGAATCTTCGAGCATACTTCCAAGAAGAGAGGACTCCCAGAGAGACTTATTTTCTCCTCGCACAATCTCAAATGTGGATATTCGCTGTCTATGAGCTGCTGCGGACATGGGACCAGCGAGTAAGAGATATTCTCAAGTGGCACACAAATTCGGGGCTGGAAGCGAAGCTCAAATATCTAAAAGAACAATCTGGCAGAGACAGTCGGCATGGTGTGACGATTCGGATCGAACAAATTGAAAAGGTCCTCAGCGGAGAGGTTCCTGTCAATGAAGTGGACGCGCATAGGCGACATCTTCATAGGCAATTCAAACGGTTGGAATGGCTTAGGGTCTCGTTGGCAAAACATGAGATTAGCGGGAGTCCAAATATTCCGGCTCGCACTCCAGGATATGGACGTATAAATCAGTGGTGTGGCTCGCTTGATTTTGAGTTGGAGAACGGCAAGTATGTGATGGGATATGTGAACCGCCGTGAAATCGCAGATGGACTTAGATGCCTTGACCTCACGTTACCGGCTCCGTCGAAGAAAGACTTGGATAGTTATGATCGTTTCATGTCGGGGAAGCAATAAATTTTTGCAGGATGAACATCACTAAGGTTTGTGTCGGGTGCCAGCTCTATACATTCAGCTATAAGCTGAGGACATTTTAAGAAGCGACCGCATATTGCGGCCGCTTTGTCCCTGGTGGGTCAAATAAAAATGCCCGCAGTACGCGGGCGCTTTGATTTACAGATCTTAGTCAGCAGTTCTAGAGGAATTTTCCTGCATTTAACTTGATTTCTTCTTATTCAGAAACGCCGTTAACTGATCCATGTAGACGTCCAGTTTCTCTAAAACATAATCTGCAATCACGCCGGGTGCATCTCGATTTGTAAAATGGAATTCGATGCAGATCTGCTTATGTGGAAGATCCACAAGAATATCCGGAACAATGTTTGGAATCCAAGGATGCGGCGAATTAGGCCTGGCGTCGAACGCAGTGACTTCTTTGATCACTTCTGCAATTGCTCGGTTAATCGGAACATCTGAACCACCACTGCTAGAGATCCAGTTAGTCAAGGCTGCGAAGATAGGGTCAGCGACCTCAAGTGCCTTCGCTGCGGGGCCGCATTTACGCTTCCCGATTGGATAAAGCTCGCTGGTCAATTGCTTAACGAGAGGTTCGACCACATTCCAGTCGGCCCATCGAGCCAGGTGAAGGTAGATATGTTCGGCGCCATTGAGTTGAATATCGACATCTTCACGCGGTCGCCGTAGCGGGTTAGGGTTACGCCCTTATTCGCCACCGCGAATGACGTGCAATAAGCGAGGAGGTCCGCCAGCTCCAGTAGGGGATGCCATTGCTTGGTTTCCAGATTTTCCGGCTGGAATTTTTTCTCGGCAATGTTCCGGTCAATATCGATCACATATGCGTGCATAAGCTGTCCAACTTGTCGGCGGTCCGTGCCCCACAATACTTTTCCGCTAATTGGCTCGGCCCAAAATAAGCTGTCCTCGTAATCTTTGTTTGCAATGAAGATGCCGAGTAAAGAGGTGTAGGCGAAGGGGATGAGCTGCTTAGAATCAACAATCTTTGTGCCAGGCAGCTCGCCCACCCCAAGTATTTCTAAAGGTGCCGTACTGCGGTTGACATGGCCGGCGACCGTGCCAATTCCCTTTCCAGCCAAGGCCGTGGTGAGGGCAGCGGCAAATTCATAAGATTGACGATTATTGAGGTGCTTCCAAGGGCCTTTTTCGCGTTGATGACGATGGAATAACTCTCTGCAATGAAACCTAGCGTCAACGCCGCCGCCGAAATCCCTCTTCACTTTCGCGAAGATTGACGAGACGGCATCCACCCTTTCCGACGGGACCATGATCCACGCATAAACTACGTGGTTTCCGTTGACGCTCTCATCGCCGAAGACATGGAATTTTTCCATCGAGAAACAACCCTTTCGATTGTGGACGCACGCAGCGTCTAGATAGCTCACAAGACGCGGAATACATGCCTCGTTTCCAAAGGATGGACTGTACGATAAAAAGTCCTTATGGTGCGTCAAAATGCGTCAGATTTGATGCCTGCCGGGCGCGGTGCTGGACCAGGCTGGGCGGGCTTTGGCACCTGACGCAGATCTGAGTCAAAACCAACCTATGTAGCGGGCAGGCGCGGGGTGGGGGCAACCGCGCGCGCAGGGTCGAAATCCTGCAAATAATTACATAAATGCAATATTTTTCGACAATTATTTCATTTAGGAAATTTTTTAAAGCAGTGCTACCGCCGGCGGTCCGGCAGGTCGGTGGCGCAGGCGGCTCAGAGCTGCAAACTGGGCGGCGGGAGCAACTGGACAACGACACCAACGTTGCAGTCTGTCCAGGGCGGCTGAGCGGCTAGGCTAAAGCAGCCGGATTCGATATGGACCACCTGATGAGGCCAACGGCTGAGGACCGCACGTCAAATAGTTACTACTTGAAATCCGGCGAACTTGCCCAATACTGAAATTTCCAAATGACTTTTCGGGGGTGAGAAGATGGGGCTTCCTAGGACTTTCGTCGGCTTCAGCAGCACTGACATTCATTACTATCGTTTGATGTTGGCGTGGAAAGAGCACGAGCACATCGACTTCAATTTCGCCAATTGCCAGCTCTCTCAGGAAATTCATTCCGAGAACGAAGCCTACATCAAGAGCAAATGCCGTGAGCGAATCGGCATGGCAGGGACGTTTGCAGTCCTCATCGGACAGGACACCCGTTCTAAGCACAAATATGTGCGTTGGGAGATGGAAGTAGCGCTTGAGAAGAAGTGCCGCATCATCGGCATCAACCTAGATGGATCGCGCCGGGTTGTGGATGCCACTTGCCCACCGATCATCCGAAACATCGGTGCGATCTTTGTGCCGTTCTCTCCAAAAATCGTGGCGCATGCTCTGGAGAACTATCAGATGCAGCCGAATGATGACTACCACTACAACGACGGGCTCTACACACAATTAGGCTACAAGTGAGGACAAGCCCGCATGCAAGAACAAGACTTCCCCGCCCTGTATCGATCCGCCGATGACCTGTCCTTGAATTCGCAGCAGCATTTCTTCCGTGCGCTTCGGGTTCATCTTGTCACACTCGTGATCGCTGCTATCCTTTCGATTGTCAGCATCCCGCATTGGTCTGTAGCAGCCGCCCAACTTCTCGCCCTGTTGGGTGCATTGGGTTGCTCGATATACCTGTTTGCCATGCGCCCGGACCGATTCTGGTACGCAGGTCGGGCGGTGGCCGAGTCCATCAAAACCATCACCTGGCGCTATGTCTGCCGAGCAGAACCATTCCAAGGAGATGATGCGAGCGCCCGCAACGACTTCCGCCAGACGCTCAAGCAAATTGTCGAGCAGAACCGCGAGGTGTGCCAGGCGCTGACGGAGCATCTCGACGGACAACAGTTCACGCCAGTGATGGAGCAGATGCGTGCCCGCACGCTGGAAGAACGCAGAGCAACCTATGCGGACTGCAGGATCAAAGATCAGCTCACTTGGTATGCGAAGAAGGCCGCGTTCAATCGTCGGATGTCGCGGTATTTCTTCTGGGCGCTGATCGGAGTGAATACGGTCGCCGTGGTCTGCGCGGTGCTACGCATGGTCTACGTAGACCAGCCGTATTGGCCCACGGATGTATTCGTTGCGATGGCGGCCAGCGTCTTGAGCTGGATGCAGGCAAAGAGATTCTCTGAGCTTGCGGCCTCCTACGCGCTTGCAGCCCACGAGATTGGCCTCATCAAGGAGCAATCCCTGCTCCCCGAAACCTCCGAAAAGTTTTCGCTATTTGTGGGTGATGCGGAAAATGCCTTCTCTCGCGAGCACACGCAGTGGGTCGCTCGAAAGGACGTTTAACAACCTTGACAGAAGGCGGGCGTTATCTGTTCGATGCCCTTCTGCGTCTTCACGCTGTCCCGAACCAGCTCACGTAAGGCAAGATTGGTATCGGGCAGCGTGTATTCGACGTGCTGGACAGGAATGACGATGGCACCGCTCACAGTTCGACGGATGGCCATGCCCCAACTCTCTGGATTTGCGCTGCCCTCCAAGGTCATGCAGTCCCTTCCGAGCGAGACGCCTAACTCGATGCCGAGCGCCGAGAGCATCAGCGCCCCCGTCAGTCCAAAGGTCAGCCCATGCCGCCTGCCACTGCCATAGCAGTGGGGTGCGCGAGGTCGGCCATGCCGGCACCGAGCGCGAAGACCGCGCCCATTGCAGATGCCCCCGCGATCAGCCCGAGGTTGCGCGTCAGGCCGAGACCAGGCGCGGGGTGATCGAGTTCGCGCAGGCGTGGTGAGCGTCCAGGCGAGAATGCTAATGCTGCAGACATCTCGAGATCGTCTCTTTAAAGATAGTGGCGGTGCCCAGCATTGAATGCTCCCCCTGCCGGCTTCCGAGATATGCCTGTCGGCCCGCCCATCCTTTGCGACACTGAAAAACTCCGGAAACTTCAAGCGTGCGCATCTAAATTCGCGCGCTCTCTTGAAGTAGGAGCTGAATTAAATCTGTTATATTTCAGGAGACAAAAAACTGAGGGAAAACAACATGTCGGACAAACCAAAAATTCCGCAGCCGGAGCCGGTCTACCGCACACCAAGTCGCGATGGTAACTTCAAGCGTGAGCCGCCGTCCAAGCAACCCACGCCGAATACAGGCCGCTCGCCAAAATAAAGACGCCTGGGCTGCATACCGCTAAAGTTCGTGCGCGATTAAGGTGCTTCGCTAGATCCTTATTTCGTGCGCCTGCTTTAGCGATTCTTTCCTGTAGATTTTCAAGCTCCGCCTCCCGAAGTGCATCGAGGGTAAATCCTTCAGCATTTAGGTTCTTAGGCTCGTTGTAAATCTGCGGAATTGGGGTTGCCATGAGGCATTTGGTTACCAAGTAAAAGCCGAGAATAACCAACCACATTGTCAATGCTGTAGCCCCTGCCATAATCCACGTCCAGCTCCCGCTCTCAAACACTTTGATAGCATAAGCGAGACTTCCGCCTATCCCCGCGAGCAACACCGTCAACGTTGTTGCAGAATCTTTTGCCAGATTGTCAGCGCAGACATGATGCAATTTCATGTTCTCGATTCCTGCTTTTTCTATCCATTCCAAACGGTCAGTCATAGAACGCCCTCCCTTTCGGATGATGATTTTACACGCCAGATTTTGAATGCTGCCAAGTACGTCCGGTTCGATTGTTCCGCATCTGATGTCGTTGATAGTCGTCCCGGCAGTCAATATCGCAAAACACCTGCCCCACTTCCACCACTTCCTCGCAAAAATGACATCGACAATCCGGCTGTAACACTGGCGTGCGCCGTGCAGCAGCCAAGCCAGCCTCAATAGCTAGGTAAATCTTATGATCTGCATTATCTGCGTGATCGCTCATAATTATTTTCCCTCATTGGTAGGAAGTTGATAGGGGCGGAACCGGACCACCTCTTGGTCGGCCCATTCGTTCAAGGAAAGAAACTGCGCCTGCAATGGCTCAATCTCGTTGCAGCCAAAGACGGCGGCGGCCTTCGTCACATCGCCGAATCCGCCGGTGTTGTTGGGCATCGTCCCGAGTAATTGCGGCGGTACGCGATGCGCTGCCAGCACGTCGTCACGCGTGCAGTTCTTGATATTGAAAAATTCGTCCTTGGCAGCGATCTCAGAGACCGGCAGGATCTGCAGGCCATCTTTCTTGCCACCTGGCGCGTACACGAACAGGTTGCGGAAGTTGCCCGGCCCCTTACTGTTGCGCATCGCCTCGCGCAGCTTGTCCACGTCGTTGACATTGCTGGCCGTGTCGGTCATGTAGAGGATGAAGCCGGCGTGTGAGCCGTTGAGGTAGTAGCGGCGACGGAAGAGCGTGGCCGACTCATTGAGCCAGGCAGATTGCAACGCGCTCACGTACTGCGGCACGCCATACACTTCCTGGTTGATGTCGGGGGCTTGCAGGTGCCAGATACCATCCCGCTCAAATTCGTAGGTATCTCGCCAGCCGTTGACGAAGAAGTAGCGGCCTGGCTCCACGCCGACACGCGTGTATTTGGCCAGTGCCGGCTTGAGGTTCAAGAGCCTGCCCGTCATGCTCTCGCGCCGCTCGGCGTAGCAGTTGCCGAAAAGCAGGAAGTCCAGTGCCAGGCGCGTGAAGTCGCCCCGCGACAAGACGGCAGACGGCTGGAAAGTCGAGGCCAGGATATTGACCTTGCACCAGATCGCACTAGCATGATGAACGCTGGCATTCAAGGACTTGGCCAGGCCGACCATGCTCAAGGGCGGCTCGTACCAATCTCCATTGCGGTAGCACTCAACATCGGCCAGCATATCCCGGCCTTCCAGCACTGGTGACGGGTCGCCGAAAGAGAATGCCTCAACGGCTGGCGGTGGCGCCTCGACCTTGGCCGGCAGGGTGTTGGCGGATGCAGCCGCGCGGCGGCGTGCTCTGTGTTTCATCAGAAGAACTCCATGGAAGAGGTGTTGTTAGCGGTGGTGCCTTCGAAGGGCTCGTAGTCGAGGGCGTGCATGACCGACCAGGCCAAGTCAGCGTGACCAGTCTCTTCCGAGCGGCCGGCGTCGTAGGTGACGGCGCGACCGCTGGGCGTGAGGATCTTGCGAATGGCCATGAATGACTGCGCGATGTCCGTCCAGCCGGCATCGAACTGCAGGCGGCCACTGCGGATGATGTTTTGTGCCTTCAGCACCATCCGCGTTTTAACTTCCGGCGAATAGCTGATGGCGGTGGCGCCAGGGAAGAACTGTTTCACCAGCGGATAGACGCCCACGCCCATACCGGTGGTGTCGATACCGATGTACTGCACGTTGTAGCGGCCACACATTTCCTTGATGAGCGCGGCTTGCTCGGCAAAGTCTTTGCCCCGCCATTGGTGCCGCTCAAGGATGCGGAAATTGCCGCCAGGGACCAGCGGCGGGGCGATCACCGAGCAGCCTGCGCTGTCGCCCGTCAGCGAAGGGTCATAACCAATCCACACAGGCCGGTGACCAAAGGGGCGTGCCGTGAAGGGCTTGTAGTCATCCCAATCCACCCACGAATCGACCATACCGCGCTGTAGATCGGCCAGAGGGAACACCGACGCAGAATCGTCGATGAAGTTACACATCAAGAGGTTGTCGAACTGATCCGGCGAGTATTCGAAGTCGCGCAGCTCATCGATGTCGAACAGATCGCAGCCACCGGCGGCCGCGTCCATGATCGTGACGATCTGACGCCAGATTTTGTCCTCACCGGTGAAGCCAGATGACAGCCGCTTGTGACTCACATCGATGTTGACCTTTTCGCCCTTGGCACGGCGCTTGTTGAATGCCTCACCGGTCCAGAACGGATAAGCCTGGTGCGTGGTGGCCGATGGCGTCGAGAAGTAGGTTTTGCGCCACTTCTTATGCAAGGCCATGCCGGACGCCACCTTGTTCAGCTCGGTGAAATTGTGCGTCCAGAAGAATTCATCGAAATAGAAATTGCCGTGGTAGCCCTGGGCGGTGCGTGCATTCGTTCCAAGGAAATACAGGTGCGCGCCATTGGGCAGCACGATAGGATCGCCGGACAGCTCCACGCCGCATGCGTCCTTCGCAAACTGGATGATGTATTGCTTGAAGACGTGCGCCTGCGACTTCGATGCCGACAGAAAAATCTGATTGCGCCCGGTCTGAATTGCATCAATCAATGCCTCGCGCGCGAAGTACCAGGTCGCACCGATCTGGCGAGATTTCAGGATGATGCGCGTGCGCTCGCTGCCGTTGCGATACCAGATCTTTTGATAATCGAAGAGCGAATCATTGAATGCATCGACGATGCGCTGCTGTGCCTCTTCGCTGAACTCGTTGCGCACCGGTTTCTTCTTCGGTCCGGCATTGCGATTGGCGATCTTGGGATTGAGGTCGGTCTCGTTTCCGCCAGGCTGCTCGTAACGGCGCACACGTGCGGCCTGCACAAGCTGACGCATCAATGCGTCGAGTTCCTTGTACTCGCCATTGCCCTTTACTTCCTTGGCGATCAGTTGCACTATGCGCGCTTCAAGGGCAATCTCTACGCGCTCCAGGCGCGAGACCTTTTCCCATTCATCGCGGTGCTTCCAGCTATTGACGGTAGATCGCTTGATCTTCAGATGGCGCGCAATCGACGAGATGCGCCAGCCCTCGAAGTAGAGCCGGCGCGCAACGTGCCGAGGCTCGGTCGCCTGGTCGATGTTGTCCTTGATGTCTTCTGGAATTTCTAACATGCCGCAAGCGTAGGCGGCGCGCGCGCGTAGCGGGGACTTTGCCGAGTCGCTATCCCTGATAACAACCCTCACTTGATTGATGCATTTCGCCCATCGGCAGAAGATGACGTTATCCGATCAACCGATAACGAGCGCGAAAACTCATGGCAACCAAGAGCAAATTTTTCCGCGTCGCGACCGAGGGCGCGACCACCGACGGCCGTAGCATCAGCCGCGAGCAAATCCAGCAGATGGCCGACAGCTACAACGTGAAAACCTACGGCGCTCGCGTGTGGGTCGAACACCTACGCAGCCTGCTTCCTGATGGTCCGTTCAAGGCCTATGGCGATGTGCTGGCGCTGAAGGCCGAAGAGGTCGACACCGAGAACGGCAAGCGCCTGGCACTGTTCGCTCAGATCGAGCCCACTCCCGCGCTGATCGCGATGAACAAGGACCGCCAAAAGATTTTCACCAGCATCGAGCTGGCCGACAAATTCGCTGATACCGGCAGCTCCTATCTGGTCGGCCTGGCCGTGACCGACAGCCCCGCCAGCCTGGGCACCGAGATTCTGCAGTTCTCGGCCACCAATCCGAAAGCATCCCCTTTCACGCCGCGCAAGCTGAAGCCGGAGAACCTGTTCTCTGAAGCTATCGAGGCCAAGCTCGAATTCGAGGAAGACGGCCCGAGCGTGGCCGAGACCATCAAGCAACTGTTCAGCCGCATCGGTGGTGGCGAGAAAAAGGCCGATGCACAGCATGCCGACGTGGTTGCCGCCATGACCGCCGTGGCCGAGAAGGTCGGCGAGTTCGCACAATCCGCCGCGCAGGCAGGCAAGGATGTGGCCGAAGCTGTGGCCCGCCTGGAGAAGCTGGAAAAGCGCGTAGGCGACGAATCGACCGCTGCCGAGCAATTCCGCCAGACCATCAACCTGACCGACAAGAGCAACCTGCAGCGCCCCCCGGCCACCGGTGGTGGCAACAGCGGCACCGTGCAGACCGAGTTCTAAGCCGTCGGCCGACGAAGCAAACCATACCCGCATTTCACTGGAGCAGAACATATGAAGAATCAGACCCGCGCCGCCTACAACGCCTACACTTCGCGCCTGGCCACGCTCAACGATGTCGCCGGCGGCGCCGTCCACTCCACCTTCTCGGTGGACCCGAGCGTGCAGCAGAAGCTCGAAGACAAGATGCAGGAATCGTCCGAATTCCTGGGCAGCATCAACATCATCGGCGTCGATGAGCTGGAAGGCGAGAAAATCGGCCTGGGCGTGTCCGGACCCATCGCCAGCCGCACCGATACGCGCGGCGACAAGCGCCGCAGCACCCGCGATGCGTCGGCCATGACGAACACCCGCTATCGCTGCGAGAAGACCAATTTCGACACGCACATCACCTACGCCAAGCTGGATGCCTGGGCCAAGTTCCAAGACTTCCAGACCCGCGTGGCCAATGCGATCCTGAAGCGCCAGGCGCTGGACCGCATCATGATCGGTTTCAACGGCGTGAAGGTCGCGGCCGATACCAATCTGACGCAGTATCCGCTGCTGCAGGACGTGAACAAGGGCTGGTTGCAACAGATCCGCGAGAACTCGCCGCAGCGCGTCATGGGCCTGGTCGGTCAGGACCTGCCAGGCAAGGTGGTCATCGGCAGTGGCGCCGGTGCGGACTACGCAAACCTCGATGCTGCCGTGTATGACGCGGTGACCAATCTGGATCCGTGGTATCAGGACGATACCGGCCTGGTGGTCATCGTCGGCCGTGAACTGTTGCACGACAAGTATTTCCCGCTGATTAACAAGGACAAGGCCCCGACCGAGACCCTGGCCGCAGACATCATCATCAGCCAGAAGCGTATCGGCGGCCTGCCGGCGATGCGCGTGCCGTCCTTCCCGGCCAATGCCATGTTGATTACCCGCCTGGACAATCTGTCGATCTACTTCCAGAACGGCGGCCGCCGCCGTCG
>LV_Brine_h2_0102DRAFT_1000441_pt1 | contig 14918 bp, 22 predicted proteins | sample LakVidmifraction_3_FD_10600 | JGI IMG/M metagenome (IMG submission 10600)
TGATGCGAGTGATGCGATTGTTGCTGCGTGGGCTGCGAGTGCTGCGAGTCTTGCTGCGAGTGTTGCGAGTGCTGCGAGTCTTGCTGCGAGTGTTGCTGCGTGGGCTGCTGCGGGTTCTGCGAGTCTTGCTGCACAAGAAAAGCGATTACGCGAAGTTTGTGCTGAGATTGTCGAAGCAAACTAAAGGAGAAGAATTATGAAAAGAAAGTCCGCTAAAGAACAAAGTGATTATGTAACAAAGAAGCCTTGGATCGGTCTGACACCTTCCGAAACCGACATTTTTAACATATGGCTGTCGGGCGCAGGAGCAGCAGAGGCTATTGAGCAAGTACTAAAGGATCGCAATGACAACTAAACCCAGCGGTCGCCAAGCTGCCCGTGAGCAGACACAGCAGCGCTCGCGTGTACGTAATGCGTTGGATCAGGCAGGCTTTGGCAACATCAATACCATAGCAGCGATGCGTAAAGCAGTTGTTGCCGAAATCGGTAACGATCACTTGCCCGAATGTCAGCTCTTTGATTTGTATCTGTTATCACTTAAACATCGCTCACCTACGCCAAAGTTTGTAAAGAACCGCCCGTACACGCCAGATAAATTAATGCAGTTGGCAGCAAAGAGAGCGCAGTCTCACCCCGAGATGTGCGGTATTCCACACACAAGGAGATCAACGTGATAACGCAAGAACAATTACACAATCTTTTTGAATACAAAGATGGTAATTTATTTTGGAAAATAAATTCAAGCCAAAATGTTAAATCTAGCGATCTTGCTGGAGGAAAAGATAGCAAAGGCAGGTGGAGAATATGTTTTGAAAGAAAAAGCCACCAAGCACACAGGTTAATATTTTTGTGGTGAAAAGGATTTTTACCGTTGGTTATTGACCATATTGATAACAACCCGTTAAACAATAAAATTGAAAACTTAAGACCTGCCAATACATCAAAAAATGGTTTTAATAGAAAAATGAGTGCAAACAATACATCTGGTTTTAAAGGAGTTACTTGGAATAAAACACAAAAAAAATGGCAAACATATATAAAAGCGAATAACAAAACTTATTATTTTGGTTATTTTAAACATAAAGAAATTGCGGGAGCCGTAGTGTTATTGGCTCGATACAAATTGCACGGTGAATTTATGAGGATTGCATAAATGAATAAAAGCCCAGAGGACGAAGAGTTTGAATTGTTGGAGGCCAAACAAGCAGTTGTTGGCTATGCGCATCCACTTAAAAAGCCAGATGTGGTCAATCACCCACCCCATTACAACTCACACCCAAGTGGCATCGAGTGTGTTCAGATCACCGAACATATGGGGTTTTGTTTGGGCAATGCGGTCAAATATATTTGGCGCGCTGGGCTTAAGAACGACGAGATAGAAGATTTGAGAAAAGCAATTTGGTACATAAATCGTGAAATACAAAGGAGAGAAAAATGATTGAATTAGAAACCCCTAAGCTGCATTGCCCACTCACGGACGATCCAGACTTTGTGTACGTCCCCTCAGCGTCAACCGACATCACTAAAACATGGCGACGCTTTGGGTGGGTGCCGATGGCTGAGTTAGACCAAGCCCTGCGCAAATGATTTAGTGCTTACTACTCGGTTTAGCCAGCCTGTGCCAAACGTACCAAAGTGAGGCAAGGAGCGATAGAAAGCTTCTTTGAGTTGGCTAAACCGTTCGATGGTTATATCAACGTTAGCGGCGTTAGCAGCCGCAAGGGTTATCGGACCTATCATCCCGTCCGCAGAAGCGCCCACAGCCTCTTGTAGCAGCTTTGCGCTACGTCCTACGCCCATATTGACTGCGGCATCAAACACTAGAAAGTCTATTCCATTGGGTAGGTCATAGCACTTGCACTTATCCCAATAGCCAATCTTATAAATATCAGCGACCTCTTCGTCTGTGATAAAGCGCAATTCTTCTTTAGTAATGTGCGGATTCATCCGATAATGACGGTACGTCTCAAGCGTAATGCCTTTCATTGTGGCACCACCAGGGTCTGCGGGATGATCAGCCCATAAACCTTCTAATAACAAAACGTGCGCAAGAGAAGATTCAAAATTATCTTTCATTTATTTTCTCGGAAAGGACTGTTGATAGGTTCTGGAATCAGCGGCGTGGCCGTCAGCATCTGCTGCCATTTCGCCAATTCTTGTTGCACATTCACCGAATACGGTTGCAAGGGTTGCGGCGTAGTCACGGGTGGAGGCGCAGGTAGCGTTGGACAAGCTTGAACGACTGGCAAGCTCTTTGCGCAACCGACTAAGCTCAGAACGAGCAACAGCGGCAGCAGCCGCATTGCGCTGCGCAATTTGATTGGCTTGGTTAAGTGCTTCATCTTTTATCCCTTGCAATCGTGCTGATTCAATCATGGCGTTCTGTCCTGCCTGCGCTAAGGCTTGGCTGTGCTCGGCCACCATGCGGTCTATCTTGCCGTTTAAGCGCCAGCCGTTAGCTATCCAACCAGTCGATAGCCCAATAATTAAACTAGCTACCGTTGCGATTAGGGTTGTTTGGATGGGTATCATCGTATGTTGCAAATCCTATGTAAGCGGCAACCACAGCGCCAATAAAGCCGTAAAAGGGTAGCGCAATCGCCCCCAAGGTTGGGGACTCTGTAGCCAAGATCAACAAAGGAAAGAACAATCCGGCAAGCATCGAAAGCCACGCCATCTTACGACGGTTTTTCCACCGATCATTTATCAACTTTGGATTCCAGCTTATCAAACAATCTGTCCAATAGCATTTCAATGCGATCAAAGCGTTTGTCAATTTCTGTGCGCAAAGCATCAACTTCATTCTTTTTAACATAGGTCTCGCTAACGTGCAGACGAATTGCAGCCATATCGTTCTTTAACTCTTTGACCGAATCCCAAAGCTGACGGGCAAACCATCCAGTTACACCAAGTGCAGTTCCAGCAGAAATATTGATGATGATTTGCCAATCCATTAGTCTTTTCTCAAATTGTATTAATTATTGGGTTAGGGCGTTGCGGTTTTCTTGTTGGGGGTTAAATTTGTTTTTAGGGTAAAAAACATTAGCGCCTTCAGAAAATAAAGCACCAACAGCGTCAGAAACTTTACCAGTTTCTGTAGCATTAACGCCAGAACGAATTGCCCTTTGAGCAAGATTTGAATTGCTTGCTACGTCATTTACAATTTTTACAACTTTAATTCTTTCATGCGCAGGAAGAACAGAAAACAATTCATCCGCAGTTTTTGCTGTTTTAAGAGATTCCGTTAAAGTGTTCATGACACCTTTACCAACTTTCTTTTCTATCTGATCCAATAAAGCGTTGGTAACTGTAGCTTTTAAATTAATTAAAGAAGGCAGTCTAAGCATTTTTAGGTTTTCAGATAAAACGTCACGCAATGCTTCACGACCATTTGCGGCTTGATCTGATATACGAATGTCCCTAGTCATTTGCGATACTGCATCATCAACAGCCGTCATTTGATCTGGTGTTAAAATTTTACGCAAATCACCAGATTCGTAACGAGGAAATCCAGTAGATTTTTTAAGCAAAGCTGTTTCGCCTCGACCAAGAACATTTAAAAATGGTAACACTCTTTCGCCACCACCAGGCTGTTCAAGCACTTTCATCATTGTGTCAAGAACTTTAGCCTGGTTAACTGGCTGAGAAAAATCAGCAAACATTTTTCTTGCATCGCCATAAGCAGGAACGCGTGTTTCAAATTCTTTTACAAAGTCATTAAGCACGCCTTTTGCTGCGGCTTGCGTGTCTCTGCCAATTCCTTGTGTAGACGCTGGCGCATTTGCTAAATCTGATAACGCACGTTTTATAAAGTGCATTGATTCGCCAGTTATTTTGGCAATTTGTTCAGGTATATTTTTCATTATTGGATTGCCAGAAGCATTAAGCAACCCAGATGGCACTTGTTGTGCTGGCACGTTTTGTCCCATCACAAAACGTCTTTTTTCCATTCTAGCAATTTCAGCCGCTTTTTTTAACGTGCCTTCTGGCATTCTGCCAAACAAAGTTTGCATTGCTTGATCAAGCTGCACAACTGCTTTGTCTGACAGGTCATAAAATGGTTTTGACATTAATTCACGGTCTTTAATGCTTTGCGCTAAATCTGGCGTAACATTTTTTATGCCTTGTTGACGTGCAGCTTCTTGTGCTTCTTGAGTAGCAAATTTAACATCGGCAGAAGATACTGTGCGATTGGACACGCGTTCATTAAGAGCTTGCCAACTTGTTTTACCAACACTTTCAGTAGCTTGCGCAGGCGTAACGTCTGATCCACCTTTGATTAACATATTTTTAAAGGCAGGTACGTCTATGCCGCCTAATGTTTGCACAGCAATATCTTTTGCTTTTAAAGCATTTTTTTTGCCAATGTCTAAAATTTTGGCTGCGCCTCGCACAACAGGTCCTGCAAGCCCCTCAAACGCAGCGCCTTCCATTACGTTTTGTACAGGCTCTAGTACCATTTGATAGGGCGTACGAGGTGCTTTTCTACCAAGTGCTACATCAGCGTGTTGTAACAACTCTTGGCTAATTCCATAACCTAGACCTGCGCCAGCTACCGTACCTAATGGTCCTAAAAACGTTCCTAAAGCACCGCCAGCTATAGAACCGCCAGCTTCAATTAACGGCCCTAAATATTCTCTAGCCGTAGTTGCTGCTTCGTACAAATTTGGGCTTGTTTGTGCAAAATCTGGTTGACGAGCTAAAGGCATACCTTCTGCGTTAACATTTTTTTTTGGCGCGTCAAATACATCAAAAGGATTCGCAGCAACCGCAGAAGTAGCTGGGGCTGCATCAAATTGGTCAAAAGGATTAGTAGCCATTTATTTCCCCAAGGAGCGTGCAGCAGCACCTTTGCCATATTTTTTGTCAAAATCATTTTTTAATGATGGGTTTGACCTAAGCATTTCTATCGCAGCCGAAGGAACAACAATTTCTTCTTTAGGTTTTGGCGCGTAAGTTGGTTTTTCTAAATATTTAGGCGGTTGTCCTGAAGATTCAAAATAACGATTTAATGTGCCATTTTCTACTTGCTTGTTGTATAAATCAATAGATCTTTCAGCTATATCTCTGCGAGTTTCAGTCATACGAATAAGCGTATCTTTATTCATGCTTATTTCGCCTGTCATTACTTTGCGTAAAAACTCACGTTCAGCAGGAGTGTCCATTCCTTTTGCGCCGACACCCAACGATTGAATCATTGGAAACACGTCTGAACCAAGCAATGCGTCCAATATTTCCGTATCAGAAACAATTTTTCCGGCTTGTTTATCGTTAGAAAATTTAGCTTTTACGCGTTCAATATTTTTTACTAAGTCTGCACCAAAACCTGTAATTGCGTCTGAATTGTTAAGAACGTCAATTGTTTCATTAAGTTTAGGTAAGTTTTCCATGGACGCAGTTGCTTTTAAAACCGTGCTTTGATCTCTTTGAACATTTGCCGTGCCAGAAGTTTCTGCATATTTTTTCTTTGCTATTACAGCTGGGTCATTAGGACCCCCTTTAATAAAAGTAAGACCTCCGTTTACGTCAGGTGTATATCCAACCAAATCACCCGCAGATTGTTTTGGTGCGTTTGACAGTTGTGCAAATGGTTGTACAGGATTTTGATTCATTGCGTTGACAGAAATAGGTGGTTGCCCATTTGGCTGTTGATTTAACGCATTTACATTGCCGCCGCCGCCGCCCCCACCACGCACATTATTAGTTTGAGGCATAAACGCAGGCGGGACTTGTGACGCCGACCCTGGCGCTCCTACTTGGTATGATTGTAAGGTTTGCGGGTTAACGCCAACTCTGCCATTGTCGGTTTCTAAAATTTGAAGATTTGGGTTGAAATGACGAAATTGTGCAGCAGCTATAGTTGCAGAGTTATTTGCGCTAGACGTAGCGTTAGTTGCAGCGTTGTTTGCGCGTGAAGTTTCGTTGATAACAATGTTGTCAGTAGTTAATCCAAAGTTTTTTTGATATTCTTTAAATGCAGTAGGATCGCTAGGGATGGCAGCAAGGGCTTTATCTAAAGGAGCAAACGTAGACAAAAGCTTTCCGGCAGGAGAGTTTGTATATATTCCTTTGATGTAATCTGCTAAAGAAGCAGGGTCACGGGCCATAAAGACGTTTGCTTTAGCGGCACCAAGAGAATCCAATTGCGTTTTTAAATCACGCTGCGCATTTTGGCTCAATGTTTCAGACACAGCCCTGCCGCTTTTGGTGTGCATAATTTGAGATATGTCACCGCGCTGGTTGGCTGGCGTTGCAAAATAATTGCGCACACCTTCGTTGTCTTCCATTTCTTGCCGCGCAGCCTGAAGCGCCATTGCCTGACCCGCCATACCAAGCATATTGGGCTGCTGAATGGGCCGGATTCCTAATGGAATGTTTGAATTAATTGCCATGATTTGCCTTTAATTAAGTAAAGCCGCCAGCGGTAGTACCAGGAACAGTATAGTTAGGGTTTTTCTTTTTTAACATATCTAACACTTGGTTCTGATAGTACATATTAGACAAGCCGCTAATGCTCTGATTGATGGCGTTAGCAGAGCCAACTTGACCGGCAGCGAGAGCGTTACCTGCACCCATTGTGTTGGCTGCGGAAGCATTACCAAATCCCGTTAAAGAACCAGTTACTTGACCGCCATAATTTCCCAAGGCATTGTTAATCATACCGCCTCGGCCGCCTTGGATGTTTGACACATTATTGCTGTAAGCACTTTGCGATCCGCCGGTAGATATGCCATAATTTCTGTAAGCGTCGTTTGCAGCAGCGCCATAGCCGCCATATGCGCCAACCATACCTTGTGCTGCGCCCATACCAACGCCTTGCAAACGCTGATAAGGATCAAGCGTGTTGGTGCGCATTGTTTGGTAACGACCAAAAGCGTTGTTATATTCTTGAGAAGCTTGCTCACCTGCGTAACCTGACGCTGCTTTCAAAGCATTGCCAGAAATCAACCCACCACGGGCAGCAGCCTGGCGATCAATACCTTTTAGACCTTCGCTTAACCGGAACGCATAGCCTGGGTCAACGCCTGCTTTAAACATCTCTGGCGTAAACTCAGCCGTGGCGTACTTGCCATAACCTTCCGATCCTTTATCTGCGCCAATTCCAAGATAATTAAGGAGTTGGTTTTGACCAGCCTGACCGGCTTCTTCATACGGTCTGTACAAACCAAGTTGGGCATCACTCGTTTCTCTTGCGACGCCTAATTGAGAATCAAGCGTTTGTTTGTAAATAGCTGCTTCTCTATTTAAACTGTCAAGTTGCGTGCGTATTTGGCTTGCAGTTGCTTCATCTGCGTTAGCCAATTGCCTATTAAGAACATCTTGTTGAGCGCTAATTGCTTGCCTTGCACTTTCAGCTTGTTGCGCAGTAGCTTCTCTAGCCGCATTGGCTTGTGTATTAGCTGCGCTTTTAGCTGCGCTAGAGGACACCACCCCCTGGACTACGGTGGCTCCTGCAACTGCTACCATTCCCCATGTCATGTCAATTCCTTTGCTTTAAATGATGCAAGTAATCCTAAGTCATTGTAACTTGGAGCAATTATTTCTGCTTCCATTTTTTCAAGGTTAGCTTCGCCTCGATGTTCTGTTAAATGAACGGTTGTCCAAAGCGTATCTTCCAACGCGTAAACTGCGCGCTTAAGCCCAACTTCAGAAATAAAGGTGCATGGTGCTTTGTATTCTTTCTGACCAAATTCGGTTGAAACAATCACTTTGCCTTTAGTTATAAAATTCAAATGCTCATGGCGATGAATCTTACCAATAATAACGGTTCCTTTTGGGATCGTCATTTCTCTAGCATAAGTGCAGCAACCATACTTGTCATCCATTGGAGTAAAGTAATGCTTAAGCGTGCAGTCTTCTAAAGCAGACGGCATTACCTTGTCTGCTATTAATTTTTGCATTTTCTCTTGTGCTTCAAAAATACGTTGCCTAAATTTAACTTTAGATGGCGTATTTTGAAACAATGAGTCGCTATATTTAACAGTAATATTCATTCTAAAACCCAAAGCCATGTTTGATGATCTAGTATATAACCAACGCCTGGGCATGGAGCATAAAACACTTGGTTAACAGCATCCCAAGTAAATCCATTTTCTCCATAATTACCGCGATATGGCGGCAATCCATCTGGTTGCCAATCATGGTTGTAATGAACATTTCCACGCGTGTAAAAGTCAGTCAAATAAAATAATGCAGGATTGCCAAGTGCGCCGGAATCAATAAAAGATTGATCGGCAACAATTACATTCTCAACAATTCCATCGACAACTTTAGAAAAGTTCATAATTACACCAAAGGAACTAAATTGCTAGAACTAGAAAAAGTATGTTTCCAACGAATATTTGGTGTTGTGCCTGATGACGTAACAGTTCCACCCGTAAACAATTGAACTGAATTAACGTAGGTAACAATAACACCACCGTTTACGTTTCCAGAGCCATAAGTTGACCCGCCTGAACCGCCTGCTGAGTTTGGCTGTACGCCATCGGTATTACTAATTGATATGCCAACTCCACCAGCACCAATACCATAAATTACGGTGTCAATAGGCCAAGTAACGCCAGCACCGCCATTGCCACCTTGTGCAAAATAATCAGGTGTATTTCTTGCGGCTCCATTTCCACCACTTCCACCTGCGCCACCGCCTCCACCTCCGGCATAGCCATCGCCGCCAGAAGTCCAAGGAGCGCCAGTAGGTGGATAATAAACACTGTTTCCATTCCCGCCCCTAAATCCAGCGGCGCTTGTGCCACCGTCAGCCCCAGACCCTGATCCGCCTGCTACAGCAGTAATGCTGTTAAAAGTTGATGCACCGGATACGGCACCAACAATAACAATGTAAGTAGCGGTGGTAATAATGTTGCCGGTCAATATACGAACTTGACCGGCACCGCCTCCGGCTGGAGATATAGTGCTACCGCTAGTCCCGCCTCCGCCAACAACTAGATAGTCAACCGCAATAGTGCCAGGGCGAAATGCGCTATTAAGCCCAAAAGACCCAGCAGAAGCAGCACCGATTCTAGATAAGCGTGGCATGGTTAAGCAAACTTTGTTTGAGAAGCTAAAACGCTAAATGTTGCAATACCAGTCTTGGTAATTGCAAACGTGTATACGTCAGTAGAGTTTGTATTGCCAGCAGCAGGAGCAGCCCCGCCTTGCCATTTTGGCGTAACGGTTGTTCCGTCAATTTTTATAACGTTTGCGTAATATGCAGTTGCACCTTGCGCAGCCAGAAACGTGACAGAAATGGTTTGCCCAGCTGCCATAATACTATCTAAAGAAACGGTTGATGAAGCTCTAAAATTTAACGTCCAATTTGCAGAAGCATTTGCTGTATAACTAACAATTGATTGCGATGCAATATCAAAATTAATTGTTCCAGTTGATGCCGTTGCGCTAATGGTTGTTGGTTCAACAATGTATTTTGTATTAACGTAACCAGCAATGACATAGCTTGTATTTACAAAATTGGGAATATTGCTATTTACGTTTAAAAGTTGAAAACGTGTTCCATCGTATTCAATTAAAGTTAATGCACTTGCAACGATATCACTAGCCACTAAAGCTGTGCTTCCAAATTTTGTAACTGATTTAACGCCTAGCGAATCAATATCAATTGTAACTGCGCCAGTGTTAGAGTTTTGCGCAATAAAACTATATTGTGACCCTGCCGTATAACCTTCAAGCGGTGGCGTAGCTAAACCAGTTAATGCGTTTGTTCCAGCCACTGTAATAAGGTTGTTAGCTGTTGTTGGATCATTAATAGACGGTATGCCGTCATACGACCCAATCTCAACAAAAGTGCTAGATTTTAGTAAAAATTTATATAGCACACCGCCGTCTAACCAAATCTCAGCAGGAGTGCGCCCAGCAGAATTTAGCACGATTGGGTTGGTATTGTTTGCCAAGCCAGTACGCGAAGTGTAAGTAACAGCTGGCGTTGATGTGCCAGATAGGTACGTGTAAATTAACCCACCAGACAACGGTAATCCGTTTGCGTCAAAGAATTGCGCACCTGCGCCAGCAAATGCTGAAAGGTTAATAGACATTAGACTATTCCTGTAATGATGCCGTTGACAACCGTCACGGTTTTGCCATCTGTTGTAGTAAACGTGCCGTTGCCAACTGGTGAACCACCACCTAGTTGTTCAAACAAAGCATTATAAAAACGAAACCATTCACGGGTCATTGTTCCCGTCTGTGGGTCAGACACAGGCACTTGTGAAGATGGGATTCTAGTTAAAGCGTTATTAGGCATTTGTAGCCTCCACATCAAGTTCAGCAGCCATAATGGCGATTTTAACTGGGTCTGTGCCTGAAATTTCATACACACGGTCACGCAGCTTCATGGTCATGCCAAGTCTACGCCAAATGACACGCTTAAAGTACTCGCCCACTCCGCCTATTGATCTCCAATGTTCGCTTGACCATGTATGGCCACCGTCATCAGACCAACGAAGCATCATTTGTGGTTGCACAAAATTATCTACATGGTAAATAATTTCAACGTAATCATTAATGATAAAATCGCCAACGATTTGCAATGGGTCAAGGTAAACGTGACCAGGTATCTCAGTAACGCCTAGCAACCCTACGCCAGTCTCGCAATCCAATTGCAACGAATGCTGCGCAGTGCGTTTAAGGTTGTTTGTGCCAGTTGGCAAAGCACGCCATGAGCGCAGCCATTTTTGAGCGCGAGTATGATCCGAATATTTTTCTAAATCAAACGCGTAAATATTACCGTTTTGATAGTCGCCTACCAATATTTGGCTGTTAAACGATACTTGGCAATTACTTCTGTGACGACCAAACTCGCCATTTGTAAAGCTTGCACGCTCATGCCAAGCTTGTGTGGCAATGTCGTATACCCAAGTAGCTTGTGCAGTTGGAAACGTAAGTACATAAAAAGCATGACCGTCCTGTTGGTACGAATACGCAATCGCATCCGAGATGTTGCCGTACTGTTGTATCTGCCATTCAATGGCATGGGTACTAACCCTAAGACCAGTATAACCGTTTGAGCGGTACACAATGCCCTGACCACGATCATCAGCACCTAACCAAAACAAACTGTTATCAAGCTTGGCAACAGAAAATGTTGCAGCGCAACCAATTTCGTTAAACGCACCTTGGATACGTTGCAATGGAAAACCCGCACCAGCTGCCGCAGCGTTATACCAAACCTCAACAGAGTTGCCGCCAAACAACCAGATTTCTGATCGGTTGGTAATAGATGACACTATGTTGTCTGGATCGCCCTCTGCGCTTGCAAAGTCAAGCGGGTCGATAGATGTAGGGTCAAGCAGTGTAGTCGTCCACACGCGCTGGCTATTAGGCTCAATAAATACAAAGTAACCATCAAGGTACGATACTGTTAACGCACCAGGGAAGTCTACGTCGGTAATTTCGCCATAAGCATTAGTTGTTGAGTTATAAACAAACGTTGGCCCGTTACAAGCAACCATTAAATGATTGCCGTCATCAGTCATAGAGACTGGACCGTCATTGGCTAACATTCCTAACGTAACAGCGTTATATTCAGAATCTACTTTGTATAACGTATTGCCTGACGCAACATACATATAATTGTTAAACGTCCATAACCCACGAACAGGTCCCGTTCCAATTGCTGCGATTAACTTAAGCCCAGGCGCTCTATTTAAAAACGCAGGCTCTTTGCCACCCTCTGCAATCAACTCTGGAAACAAATTAACCATGCGGTTATCCGCAGCATTGACGCTGCGTGCAACATAAGCTGATCCCAAAATAGGCGACTTCATTAGTAGTTACCAGCAAAGATATTGAAACGCTGGCGTGTCGCAACGATAGAGTAAGGCAGAGCCATAATATCGCCAGGGTTGTTGATGCGCTTTAAGTTACGCTTAGAATACATCGCAATGCGTGACACGGTAGGCGAAGGCTCAACACCAAAGGTTGCTGCAATCTCACAAGCTAAGTTAAATTTAAACGCACGCAGGTAACCTGGTGGAAACGCCAAGTTAGTTGAAAACTGTGCAGGCTGGGTTAATTCAGCAATAGAAATAAAGTGCCATTCCAAAATCTTTGTAGGCACCGGATAGACTGTCATGGTTACGTTTGGAAACTCATTGTTTACAAACATAACCTGTGGATAAGTCGAGGTCACCGTTTTAACCGCAATACCATCGTACTGCTGCTGGTTAATAAGCTTGATGCCAAACGAGATGTTATTTGATGGATCGCGGAAGTATGTTGAATCATCAATCTCAATTGGACGATTACCAACAAAATCACCGCTTGGACCTAGTGTTTGTGTTTTAAGCCCTGGTGGCCATAAATACGTTTGGTCTTGCGTAGCAAACACCGATAGACGTTCTGTGTTCCAAGAATCAACCATTTGGTCAAGCGCAACCAATGCGTCTTGTGCAGTTGCAGCAGAAGGCTCTTCGCTTTCTGCCAGCATACCCAAAAGGCGCAATGCGCCTGTGATTTGATCTCCGGCTGTTGTGTTAGCCATATTACTCTCCGATTGTACGGGGGGGACGTCCTTTATGTCTTACTTCCAGTTCATTTGCTACTGGAGCCGCGTCAACCTCAAGCGTACCGACAGTATATCTCACCCAGCCATTACTTTCATCATATTCTGCTTCAGCTTCTGCAATTGCAACTTTAGAGCCGTGCTTAGGGTGTTTTAAGTAAATCATTGTTTTCCTTTAAAAAGGGCGGGTTTTACGCCGCCCTTATTTACCATCGTCTATTCGGTATGGTGCTAACTACCCGCTTAGCCCCACATACGCACGGCTGTGACCGGACGGATCGCTGCAAAACCATATAAAACATCCACACGACATGGAAGCCGGTCGTTGTTAATGTCATATTGACGAACGATACGCAACGAAATGCCGTTATGAACTTGACGCGAAGCCATGTCCACACCCTGTGGCAACAACAAGTCAGCTGTTGCAAAAGCAATCGCATCTTTGTGGTAGATCAGGTTTTGAGCGTACTGAGTAGCAGAGCCACCCAAGAACGTCAGCACAGCGCTAGCGGCTGGGAATGAATCCACAGTAGCCAATGCGTTAGCAGGTGTGTACATCGCAGGCGAAACTGTCAGCGTAGCGGTTGTGCCACTTGACACGGCAACGTCAGCTGTCACAACAAATTGCTGCAACGAACCGGTTGATTGACGGGTCTGTGGGTTAACAGCAAACACGCCAGCAACTGTAAACACATCACCAATTTTAAAAGTTGGTGAGCCGCTGGTGAAGCTGATTGCCAATGAAGTTGAACCTTGAGCAGCAACAGTCGTTGCAACGATAGGAGCAACAGGCGTAACACCAGTTGTGTGGTTAACGATTGACTGCGACATATTGATCTCGTCCAGACCCAAAATGCCTTCGCCCATCATGCCACTCTTGAACTGACGGCTGATAGTGCCTGTTGGGTTAAAGAGACCCTTCATGCCTTCAACCAGACCGGCGTTAGCAGCTGGGTTAACAGTCGCATAGCGCTGATCCATAGGTGTCGCAAACTCGTTAAGCTTCTGGTTAGCTTGGAGCAAAACCAATGAAGTGGAAGGAGTCGAGCCAGGTGTACCAACCGAGTTGTAAATGCCTTTGTAAGCCGTTGCAACGTCAGCATCAACGCTAGAAGCCAATTGGCTTACGCGAGGCTTAAGCACACGTTCTGCAAAGTCATCTAACTGCATGGTCAATTCAGCAGAGGTGAAGTTAACACCAATGTGCTTCTGTGACGCAACAGTCAAAGTTGTAAATTGCTCATTGTCGTCCTGAACTTGCAGGGCGGCACCGTCTGTCACCAACGCACGGTCGGGTAAACGGATACGCAGTGTGGAACCAATCTTGGCACCTTCAACAGCGAAGGAGTCATCATACTGGCGGTTGACGTTACGTGTGATCACAAGGTTGTTCTCGAGGATTTCGAGACACTTACGTGTAATCATGTCGATTGTGAGAATCGAATTACTCATGGTAGTTCCTTTAAGAAGTATTTAGCGGTTTCGCGCTTCAAGCTTTTTTATCTGTCGCTGGCGATCTGCTTCGATCCATTCCGATGTACTCATTGATTTAATTGAGCGTGGATCGGTTGTATCGTAGTTAGATGAGCCATTGCTTCTAGCTGTGACAGGTGAAATAGGCGAGGGCGCATTTGAAGTACGTTTAACTGGAGGATTGTCTGCTAATCTAGCTTCAATCTTACCAATCTCTTTAGCTTGCAAAATAGGTTGCAGTCTGGAAATACGTTCAGCTTCTTTTGGGTTAGCCCCTAAGTGGTAAGCCACTTCTGGACCAATATCGGAAGCCTGAATGGTCTGCGCCATCACGGCTGTGATTGTTAGGTTTGGGTTATAAGCAACTTGTTCAAAGTCGTTATATTTAGACCGAGCCTCTTCCTCTTTGTCGTGATACGCATCAAGAATCTCAGATTGTTGCTTACGCTGCTCACGTTCGATTAGTTTTTGTTCAGCACGCTGTTCTGCCAATGCTTCGACATAATCTTCGTCTGACGTAAACTGCTCTGGCGTGACAGGTGCGGCAAGAGCCTGGGGTGCTTGTTGCGTGCGTTCCCTTTCCCACTTACGCTGTTCTCTTGCAAGTCGTTTACCGATGGCTGCATCAAGTTCTTCTTGTGTGAAGGTCTTGCTTGCTGCTTCGGATACTTCCGGCGCACTAACTTCAGATACCGATTCTGCCGTAACTATCGGTTCTGGCGCGGGTACTTCCGCTAAGGTTACTTCTTCTGACATTTTTGTTTCCTAAGAAACCCCAGTCTAACGGGCTGGTACGTTTACATTGTATTACTTAGTTTCTTGCGGTGCAACATTATGCGTTATAAGTCCCGCTAGATGTAAAGGTATGAATCGTAAAGCCACCAGAGGAAGTAACTGTGCCGCCTGTGCCGCGTTGTGAACCTGCGTA
>LV_Brine_h2_0102DRAFT_1000445_pt1 | contig 14804 bp, 13 predicted proteins | sample LakVidmifraction_3_FD_10600 | JGI IMG/M metagenome (IMG submission 10600)
GGTGGCGGTGGTCTAGGCGTGTCCGTGGCGACAGGTGGTGCGATTGCTTCTTTCTTAAGAGTTACTACTGGTGCATCAGGTACATGGGCATCAATGGAATCGCCTACAGCTGTATAAGGAATATAATTATGTCAATGAAATATATCTTAGTGTCATTATTAGTGTTATCTGGGTGCTCTAAGTCTTTAAGCCCCCAAGAGATAGCAGATATTCAAGAGCTGTATAATATAGCTCAAAGGAATGAAAAAGTAGTCGTAGAGGCACTAAATAAATTAGTGGATAGAGTAGATAGGCTAGAGAAGAAAAAAGAAAATAAATTTAATTAAGTATTGTTTTAATTTAGAACTAATGATAATTAGTTATTATGAAAATTATAAACTTTAAAAAATTAAAAGATTTCGTACTCAGCAATGAGGCCAATAAAACATTTGTAGAAGCTAGTGGGATTTTCCCAATTATAGAAAATGTTGTTTTAAAGGCCATATCTGCTAAGTTCGGTGGAAGAGTGCAATTAGAGAAAGCTAGAGTAGTTAGCAGGATTCAAGATGCATTAGATACAGCTAAAGGGTTAGATCTCCATGCTGAACTAATACAACTAGAAGAAACTGAGTATGAACTACTTAAATCAGTGTTTGCAGATGATGCTGGCACAGCTTTTGAAATTGCTGACTTAAAGGCGGTAGTTTGTATTGCTGACTCCATTCTAGAAGCCAAAAACCCAGAGAAGTAAACCTACAAGATGCATTCTCTTCCTTATATTTTGGAAAGGATGAAGGAAGAGAATCATCTTGTTTTTACTAATAATGCAGCCCCATTCAATCTAAACATAATCGGGGTTAGAAACCTTCTTAGCCGTCCAGATCATTTCGATGATGAACTGCATGTCATCTACCCAAAGGGGGAAAGCTATAGTCACGAAGTTTACCCAATAACTACATATCCAGGAATCCCATACCTACTAAAACCTATAAACCCTAAAGGAACAGCTATATTAGTTCCCAATCAGTACCTAGCTGCATATGCAATAGGAACTTTTAGAGGTTACACGGCTTTAAAGCAGGTAAGACCAGTTAAGGTCTTTAGAGATTTTAATAGGGATGCTATATTCAATCTAGACTCACATAAAAAAGAAGAAGGGCTATTTGGTATTCATATACACAAAGCTGGAATATGGAGTAAAATAGTAGGGCTAAATAGTGCAGGGTGCCAAGTGTTCAAAAAGAGAGAAGACTTTGAGATGTTTATTAATACCTGCGTAGTATCCGCTAGGATATGGGGTAATCAGTTTACTTATACTCTTATAAAGGAAAAATAAATGGGAAATGTATCTACTAGCGTTTCTTTAGGTGGTCCTTGCTGCCAAACATCAGACTGTGGAAACGATGGGACAGTTCCAGCTTATGCTTGTAGTCCCGATTATGGGGGTGCTCCATGCCCAGAAGACAACTGTTTGGAAATACGGACAGTGGAATATGGTGCAGCAATCAAGACACAAGATAGTTTTGTGATGCCAGCTTGCGGTATAGAAGCTACTGTAATATTCCCTGGAGTGACATCAGTACATGTAGGAAGCTATCTATGGAGTGCTAATTACGGCTATCTAGAAATAACAGCATTCAACCCAGCGACTCAAGCCATACTTCTAAGAAACAACTGTAACCCTAGCAATATATTACCAGGTAATAATATTCCAGCTTGTGTAACATTTATTGTTACTGCACCCCCATGTGATAGTTTAAACTCAGAAGTAGGATACCTTACAACTAATTTTATAGTACCAAATATAGCATCCTGTGTAACAGTATTAGTAACTGATACATCATTCTATCAAACTGGATTCACTGTACAGTTAGGAAATAGTTCATACACCGTAGGAACGGTAATTAACGCAACTAGTATGGAGATATGTAATACTGGAAGTGCTTTATCTCCAGGCTCTACAGTAGTAGCTTTAAATCCAGATGGCTCTTACCAGTATCCTATAATAATTACAAACAGTAGTTCAGTATTTGATAGTGAAACATTTATCACAGGTGTTACTATATCTACAGGAAATACAGATGAAGAAACTATAACAAGTATTTCCTATACGAATTTAAGTCCCAACAAAACTTCTCAAATATTCTATACCCTTAGCGGTGTGGTACAAGGCGAAGCTTTAAATTCTAATACAAGTACCGAGACTATAGAGTTAAATATAGACGAACAAGTAAATGGCGGTGGGTATGTAACTAGAGAGTCAGAAAGACACTCTCAATATTCTGGAACAAATTCTGCTATAGACTGGTCAGAACAGATAGAATATAGCGGTGTAGCTTCAGTTATTCCTGGACAGGTATTTACTTTAGATGCCAGGTTTGAAGTAACTTGGATAGGTGCTGGTGGATCTAGCTATGTAATATCCAACCTTCAAGCTAGAATAGCTGGAATCGTAGTAGTTTCATAAGGTACTGAATGGTTTGCAACAACTGTAATGGCGATAGTTCTATAGAAGTTAATAGCTGCGGTGAAGCTATTGAAACTTTAGCAGCTCCAGTAGAATGTAATACTGTTCAGACTTCTTGCCCTATTGCGTATACGATAGATAGACAGACTGCCATATCAAATAAAGATGCATTTAATATACCGTTGTGTAACAACAATGTAACTTTTAGGTATGACGGCAATTTAAATTTATCTCTAGACGGTTTCTTATGGTCCGAGGGTTTAGGGTATTTCAAGATAATAAGTTTTGATGCAACAATTATTACAATTCAAAATACATGCTATGAGGGTAATGCTGCCTTTGGCACATATGTACCAGCAGATGTCGGATTTATTCTATCCGCAAATCCTCTTGAAGATCTTAGTTTTAACAACTCTTTTCTTGGTGCAGATTTTGTAGCTCCCCCAGAAGACTCTTGTACTACTGCACTACTTACATCTACAGACGGATTAGCCCCAGGAATNCAGATAATAATTAGTACAGGGACATATCTATTGTCGGCTTTTATGGGTGGCAATACAGTAGAATTATGTAACAACGGAGGTGGGCTTACTCCAGGAACTTTGTTGCAAGCCTTAGACTCCTTTGGGAGTTTCCAGTACCCCATAACAGTAGGTAGTGCAGGGTTCATATTAGAGAGTGATGTTTATAGCAGTAAAACATATCTGTACCCTTCTACAGCAGATCAAAGGATTTTAGAGCTACAAAATAGTTTACTTTTAATAAACCCTTCAAATAATAAAACTTTAAAAGTGTTCTATAAAGCTAGAGGTGTATATTATGGAAGTATTTTTAATGCCGACCCTGTTACAAATATATCCAGGATGGAGCAGAATATATATAACAGCTTCATAGCTTCAACATCTGCACAATTAGAATCTTTAGTGAATAATATACATTCAGTAGCTAGTGTAGCTTTAACAGTATCTGGAGCACTTAACTACGCTGGGGTAGTGGAATTGCCTCCAAACACTTTTTTTAATTTACAATTGATGTATAGACTTAGATTTACAGGACCAGCAGTAGTGCCGCCTATAGCTGATTTCATTATGAATCTTACAGCTCCTACAAAGTTTAGAATGTCAGCTATAGGGGTGCTAATCTAATGGCACAGGAAATTAGTGATGGGAATACTAACTTTCTCGGTGGTCAGGATTTTTCTAAAGAGCCAGACAAGATAGCCCCAAACGCTTTTTCTTCTGGTATAAATGTAACTACTGAAGATGGTTGTTTAGGGCCTAGATGGGGGCTAGAAGATAAGGAACTAGACTTCCAAAATGCAGGGGGATTTGATGTAGCTCCCTTCCAGCAAAGATCCTACAAAACAATTTTTAAGAGAGGCCGTATACAGGCAATTATTCCATACAGCGTAGGATCTCAATACTATCTTATCTATATAGTATCTGGAGTTATCTACCTTATAAATCAGAGCACATTTAATGTAACTGTAATGGATATTACAGATGGATCTTTTCTAGACGATAACACACCTAGAATTAACTGGTCTCCAGCTAATGATTACCTAGTTATTTTTGACTTCCCTAGCCGACCAGTAATAATAGATAACTTTGTGGCTAGAAGAGCAGACCCAGCATTAGATGAAGTACCTATATCCACTTTTGGAGTGTACAACCAAAATAGATTATTTGTAGCAAATGGTTTAAACGAGTTTACAGCAAGCGATCCTACAGGTATAGGGTTCCCGAACGCACCTATAAGCTTTGAAGAGTTTTTCCAACCGTCCACTGGCTACACTGGACAGAGTTTTCAAATATCTACCAACTATGCAAATGACCCGATAACCACAATGGTGTTCTTGCAAGCTGTAGATTCATCTACAGGTATTGGTACTTTATTAGTAGCTACACAAAATGGGGTGTGGGCTTACCCAGCTCAGAATCCTAGAGCCAGCTGGGAAGCAGGACAATTTGGTAGTAATATATTATTTAACAATGGAATAGTAGGCAGTAAGTCTGTAGTGAATGTAAATTCTGATTTATTCTTCATGTCAAACGATGGTCAGATAAGATCACTATCTATGAGTAGACAGGAACAAGGTAAATGGTCAAAAGTTCCAATGTCAAGAGAGATAAAAAACTGGCTTAAAGTAAATGACCCTAGCCTCATGAAATATACAGTGATGAGCTATTTTGAAAATAAGTTATTCATTACAGCTAATCCATACTATGTGAATGCTGAAGGTAGATTAGGGAATGCTTTAATGGATGTGAATTTTGCTGGATTTGCAGTATTAGAGATGGACAATATATCTAATATGGCTCAGACATCTTCTCCAGTGTGGGCAGGTCTATGGAATGGGATACATCCAGTAGATACCGCTGTGAATAACAAGGAAATGTTTGTAGCTTGTAGAGAAAATGGGGAGAATAAGTTATATAAATTTACCCCCACTAAAACTATAGATATAGTAGATGGGGTGGAACGACCCATAAAATCTAGGGTATATACGAAACTATTTGAATTTGAATCTCCTAATAATGATAAGACTCTCCAATCTTTTGAAGTAAACCTATCCAACATAAAAGGAACTTTTAAATCAACTGTAAGGTATAGAAACGGCTTAAACCTCCCCTTTATAAATTGGAGAGATATAACATATAAGGCACCGTATAAAATATGCACAGTCCCAACTGTATCTGAAATAAATGGGCTTAACTCACACACGCTACCTGTGGTAAATTACGGTAGTCCAGAAGAATATGGGTGTAATGAAGCTACTCAGGAGTCCTACATTAAGTTTAGAAAGATGCAATTCTTACTAGATTTTGAGGGTAGGTCTTGGAAATTAAATCAACTAATATTGAGAGCTACTGTAGAAGCTCAAGATAGTCATATAAATGTATGCAACTTCTACCAAGATATTAAAATACCTAACCAATGTTTAAACGACTGGAATTTATACGGAAATAGTTTATGTCCATAACCCCAATACCATTAACAATTACAGGTTTATCAGAAGAAGAGTGCTTTGAAGGCAGTACTTTTTATGAAGCTATAAAAGCCATTCTAGCTAAAGTGAGGGTACTTGTTCCCGACTCCATCACAAATGTGGTGGTGGGTAATGAGGAGCCAAACGATAGTCAAAGGGATTATGTATGGTTTAGACTTGACAACGCTGGAAACTATGTAGGTACCTTTTTATATACTGGCGGTGACTGGAAACAAATAGATCCAGTACCTCAAGCTCTTACTTGGGTGTATGGGGATTCCACTAGTCCTCCAGATGGATACTTACCAGCCAATGATGCCTCTATATCTGTGCTCACTTCAGGTGAAAAAACAGCTTTAGAACTTCTCTGGTACCCATCAGGAGCGGTAGGACCTTGGAGTATATACCAAGTAGTATATGTAGGGTTTTAAATAACCTATTGCTAAATAAAGCACATTATCATTAATATTAATTAAGGAGATCTTCATATGGAAAAATATAACGCTGTGGCAAATTTCAATAGAATCAGAGCAGGTCTGTCAGGATCTGGGAACTGTTTTAAGAATGGTATTAAATCTACCCCTTTTACATTCAAACAAGGTTATAGTGATATGGCAAGAGAAGCCGTAGCTATGCAAAAAGATGGTCCAGCGATTCCTATCAAGGATTCGACAGGAAAAAGATAATAAGTATATAAGGAGATAATATGTCACTACTTCAGCCTAATTTGTTAAATACCTCTACCATTCCAAAATTGGTTTTGAAGGATGGATGGACAGGAGCTAATGCTCATATCTATCTACCTTTTTACTCATATGGATATTGGTTTGCTTCAGGGCAGCAACTAACTTTCCCACGGTCACAGATTCCTCAAGATACTTCTCTTGTGTTCTCTGGTACCATCAAGCCTAATACATTTAGGAAAGATTGTTGTTCTTGTCTCTAATAGGATGAGGATATGGGATGTGCCTCCTGTGGTAAAAAGTATACAGGTTCAGTAAACGCCTCTCAACGGAGTCCCACTGTTGAGAGGTCTACTGTCAAAAGAAAGCCAGGCTACAAGCCCAGCTATATTATCAAAAAGCCTGTAGTACCTGTTGTAGAATAACTAATTTGTAATTAGTCATGGAAAAAAAATGGCTATCACCTTTGGAGAAGCTAGAAAACTTGTAGCAAAATATGCAGGTAGTGGCGGTAAATGCGATACTTCAGAAGAGGTTAGGCTATTCGTTCAAGAAGTTCTTCAATACATGCTGCTATCTGGGCAGTATGGTTCAATAAGAAAATATACATTCTATGCAACTAAGGGGGCAGTAACCCTTCCTTACGAGTTAGAAGTACCCCTAAAAATAAAAATAGATGGATGTGTAGGGTCAGTTTGGAATAAATGGTATGAGTTCTATAACGACTATAGTCTATCTGGCAGTAGGTGCTATGATGCTGGAGACTCTCTTATTGAAGATCCAAACGAGTACCCAACAGTCTATGATCTCCCTTCAGGCGGTGCTCAAGTCGGTGTACAGCCAATGTGTCAAGAGGATGAAGGATCTTTTGTCCTAGTTAAAGGACAAGATATATGGGGCAAGGAGGTATACACTTCCCACAAAGGAGAGCAGATCCACGGAGAACATCTATCTCTTAAAAAGGGGCAATTAACTACTTCCCATTCGTTTTTCAAAACTATATCTAGCATACTTAAATCCAGAACTAACGGTTATGTACAACTGTGGTGGGTTAAGGTTGCAGATGATACTAAAGGTTTCTTAGCTGAATACTCTCCAGTAGAAGAGGTACCCCAATATAGAAGATATAATCTTCAAATTCCAGATTGTCCTAGAACAGCCAAGCTAACTATCTTAGGTAAAATAAGATTAAAATCTTTCTATTCTGATTCTGATATTCTTCCATTTGATAATATAGCAGCCATTAAAACAGCAGCCCAATCCAGAAATGCTCAAGATAATAACGATACCCAAAGAGCACAGGCACAAGATAGCTATCTATTAGATTTGATCAATAGAGAGAATACATATAAAAAACCTAATGTAGGACAGCCTATAGAGGTATTTACCCCTGTATCAGCAGGTAGGGTAAGGGGTATAGTAGGTTTCGGAAGAAGTAGATCACCTTGGAGATTACGGTAATGGCAGGATATGTTTATAAACCTCAAACCCGCAAAGGACCTGTTTTCCTATCCCCTACAGAAGGTTCAGCTCCCCCACAGATCAGACTACCCGATGGAAGAGTGATAGATGGCGTAAGAGCAGATCAAAGGGGCGGTGTATACAAAGGACATGAAGGGTACCAATGGGTATTTGATAATGATGTATTAGGGCAGCAAGGGGCTGAACTAATATTCGACGGAACTAGTCAGTCTCTAGCCAATTCAAACATGTCATACAGAGGTAATGAACTAGGGTCATTATCTGAGGACAGTAAGGGGGCTATAGGTAGTGCTGGTGGCTTTACTCCAGGCCAGATAGGTAGTGGATTCTATCCAGGATACATACCTTTCCCGATGGGTACACAAATAGCTGGTGCGAACTATGATCCTATCGAGTCAAAAAAGTTCGCCAAACAGTTCGGAAAATTCAATAGAAAGGAAATAAAGAAAAATGCAGGGTTAGCAAACGAGCTAGCACTAGATCAATTAGATTTAGAATTGCAAGGATTAAATCAATATGCTCCAGCTGCTACCCAACTCAGAGTGCAAGAAAACTCTAAGTTAATGGATGAATGGAGAAACCAAACCAAAAAGAATGAAGGTCTTAGAACAGATGTAATAAAAGACAACGCTAAACTTTCTAGAGATTTAACAGGCGAAGATAATACATTCAACCAAGCAGAGAGAACTAAACAAGTAGATGGAACTTTACCTGAGCTAAGGGGAGACATAGACGGACAAAGACAAAGAGCTAATGACTACGCATCAGGAAGAGTACCAGATGCAATCATAGATAGAGGTTTAGAAATAAGTAACAGATCTGCTTCAGCGGATAGATCGGCTGTTGGAGGTTTTGGAAGTAACAGCGGTGCAGCTAGAAATATATCTGATATAATGGCAGCTAAGGAAAGGATTGGTCTTAGTCAATATGGGGATTCACTACTGGCTAGTAATGCTCAAACGGCATCTAATCTATTGTTAGCCCCTACTTCATATTCCCAAGCAGGGTCTAAAGTAAATATAGAGCCTAATTTCCCTACAGGGGCTAATATATCGGCAGAATCTGGAATAAGTTCTGCTCCTACAGTTAGCCCAGCACAGCTGGCCAGTCAAAATCTAGGGATGTATAATGCTTCCACAACGCTATCGGTAGGCCAAGCTCTATCTAGCGATATACAGCAATCACAATTTGGAGCAAATTTAGAGCAGAGGACACAAGAATTTAACGCAGGTGTAGCTAACCAGTTCGCCCTACAAGGACATCAGTATGATGTAGGTTATGCTGGTGCAGTAGCAGGAGCAGCTCAAACCGATTTAAACACCACTATGGCGTTAGAGCAACAGGGAAGAGCACAGCAGATATTTCAGGATTCCCAAGGTACAGCACAGAATAACGCTAACTGGCAAGCAGGGGCCGCCATTGTAGGTACTGGAGCATCTCTATTAGGGTCGGGAGGAAGTTCTGGGTCGTCTTCACCAAATGTAGGTAATCCAATACCAAGTAGCGGTGGTATGTCAGAAGATGCAGGATATTCTGGAGGATACGATCTAGGTTCTGGGGGAAGCCCTGGAAGTGGTCAAGTATATCTACCATCAACAAATCAAACATTGCCTTCAGGCGGTTCATATGGAGGGGGATCTGGTTCTGTGGTACTCCCACAAGGAGATCAAATGCCTTCAGGGTACACTGGAGTAGCTACTACCCCCGATGGTGGTACAGTAAGTGTACCTACCAGTGAGTATGCATCCTATAGATCAGCCCCACAGAAAATACCTGGAGGTTTAGATAGTGTTACAGGACCAATAGAAAATGCTATCTCTGGGGGTTTAGGAACTGTAAACAGGATGGCTGAAGGTGGTTTAAAGGGTGAGTATAGCCAAGGCAATATTAGTAGACCCGACACAATGGCTGCTAAAGCGACAGGTTATTCAGCGGTTACAGGTGTACCAGCGTTAGATAAACATATAACGGAAGATAGATTACAAACTTTAAGTCAGTCTGGGGCAGCTGCTATGAACACAGCAGGGGTCTATGATAAATCTGGTACAGGCTCTACTCCTATAGGTTATGACAATAACGGTAAAGCTATGTATGGAAATACAGAGCTTATGAAATCCGACAATGGACTAGCTGGGCAAAATCTAGTCAACGAATTGGGTAAGGTCATAGAGCCGTTCAAAGTATTGGATGGTGAAGACAAAAACAAATTTAATGAAATAGCCAAAATAGCAGCAAATCCTACATTCATGGCACAGCTAGCAGCTCTACATCAATCAGGGGATAAAGAAGGGTTTATAAACACTGTTTTAGGGCAGTTCAAACAACCACTTATTAATGAAATTACAGATGACCCTAAAGGACAGGCTGGGTTAGGGGCTGCTTATAATGGCTATCAATTGTACTCCAATTGGGATCGAATGAGTACAGCCCAAAAAGGATTGGGATTAGCTGCTACAGGGCTGCAATCTTTTAAATATGCATCAGGGGAGAATTTAGCGGATAAATTACTTATAGCCCCACAAGGAAAGGGTGAGCCATCCTTAACAGTAGGTGGAGCATTAAACCTAATGGCATCAGGTATAAATGCGTATTCTTTAACTAAGAATTGGGATCAACTTAATAAATTACAAAAAATAGCAGGGGCTTCTGGGAGCATTACAAATATAGCCAAGCTATCACAGGATATGGGGCTATTGGGATCTGGTACACAAGGTGCTGCTGTGCCAGGCATAACCACAGACATGCTACAATCGCAAGGGTGGTCGTCCTCACCAGCACAAGGGATAGGAGCAGTCACAGGTAAAGCAGGAAGCACAGTTCCAGCAGGATACCAAGCCGTAGGAAATTCAGCAGATGGTGGGGTGATAGCAATACCATCTTCAAATGCCACATCTTTTTCTGGAACTACTTCAGCCATAGCAGGGGCTGGGGCAGTGGCTGGAGGGATAGGGGCTTACCAGTCATTTAAAGAAGGGGACGAGGTAGGAGGAAGTATACAAGCTTCTGGAGCCGCAGCTTCTACATATACAGCAGTTACTGGAGGTGCAGGGGCATACGCAGGATTAGCAACAGGTATAGGTGGGGCAGGTCTTGTAGCAGGTGGAGCTATACAAGTGTCTAAAGGATGGGGTACAGGAGGGAAAGCAGGGGCTATAAATGGAGCTGTTGGAGGATCTGCTATGGCAGCTGGCTTAATGGCTTTAGGGCTTGTAAACCCATTCTTACTTGGAGCAGTGGTATTAGTATCTATCGCAGGTAATGCAATTAAAACTGGTAAGAATGAGGATCAAAATGCAAGGGATGATATAAGGACTCAATTCCAAAGAAACGGACTTGTAGATAACGAGTATAATATGACACTAGCCGATGGGTCTAAGTTTAATCTAGGCATGGATGGAAGAGGTGGAAAACATGCGATAACCAATCCTGATAAGTTAGCCGAGGGGCATAAAGGTAAAATAAAAGAACTAAATTCTTATGATATAGATTACACTAATGATCTAGATTACATGGCTGGTATGGGAGGGGTTACTCTCTCTAGACTTCTATCTGGTGGTAAAGGACAAGCTATAGACCAGTTAGGTAATCAGCTAGGTAACGGTGCTCTAGGTGGTGTTGGATTTGGTAAGGATATGAGTACAGGTAACTTTGAGAGTGTTAGAGATAACATGCGTTCAATCTACGCACAGTCTGGTATCAAAAACAAAGAGGATGGGTACCAATTAGCTAATATGATGTACTCCGAGGGAAGGCTAGATGAATCAGAAGTAGTGTCAATGCACCAAAGCTTAAATATGATATTTGATAAAGATGGATATTCTACAGCTCAAAAACTTATGGGAGGTAGGCAGAATGGTATAAATGTAGCATTTGGTCCAGAACCATCTTTTGATAATGGAGCTGTGCCAATAGGTAAGTCTAAAGTTACAGCTAANGCAGATGCCCCAAAAAGTAAGGCAGTAACGGAGCCTATCAGTATGTCAAAACCCAACAGTCTAGCAGGTGTTGATCAAAGTGAATTGGTCCCATATAAAGATGTTCAAGTAGATAAATTGGACTTAGAAAAGGATGCGTTAGATAAAGATAAATTTGTAATGCGAAATAGGCAAAAGTACTCTAAAAGATCATCTGATCCTAGTGGGGCTGTAGCCGCTAATATGTAATATGGCGTATAATTATTTCTCACAACCTCAAGGACCTAGTGTACCTGTAGACCTATATGCCAATGCTGCTACAGCAGGTGCGAAAGTGGGCCAAGCTCTGGGGACTCCTTTTTCCAATGCGGTAGAGGGGCTTACTCAGGGCATACAAACAGGACAAGAAATTGTTAGTAAAAATCAAGAAATAGAGCTTAATCAAAACAAGTTAGATAATCTCCCTACAGCTAACGCAAGGCAAGAAGAAGATCTAAGGGGTGCTAGACTTAGAAATGAAGTTCTAGAACTAGAATCAGGTATATCAAAAGATACTGAAGCACTACAGCTAGAGGCCACTAAAGAGAGCTTAGTAAATAAAGCAACATCTTTGAAAAGAGACACTGCATTAAAAGCAAAAGAACAAAAGTTTAATGAGGCGTATCAAAATGCAGCAACCCCACAACTTAAAAAAGAACTTATATTAAGTGGACAGTATAATGATGTGTTCTCTAACTTTCCTAAAACATATCAAAATGCAGTAACAAATCCAAATGTATGGGGTACTCTCAATAAAGAGGAACAAAATAGTATCTCTTTAGGTATAGCTAAGAGGAGCGTATACGACTCCACAGAGAAGATGAAACAAGCACAACTACCAGAGTGGATCAAGGCTAATGCTGCTCTAGATAACTCAGATATAGGTAAAGATTTAGCCGTAAAAACAGGCATAAACGAATCTTCTAAGTTAGCAGCATCTGTTACATTTGTCCCAACTGGTAGATATAAAACAGACGATACTGGAAAACTACTTAGAAATACTAAATCTCCTCCAGGCACTAGCGACTACATGTATGATCCAGATTATGTCGGGGAGTTGAAAACTTGGGATGCAATCGACAACGGTAGAATAGTAAGAAATGGAGTTGACCCAAAAGAAAAAGCTCTCTTCGATACAGTAAATAAACTAAGACCTTTCCAGGACGGTTCGTATCAACAGACACAGTTAAGTGAAGTAGAGGCGACAGCTAAAAAAAAGACACAGCAAGAAAGAGATAGGCCCCCAGGTATATCTCCTAGAACTACCCCCCAGAATCAAACCGCTGAAGGTATACAAACAGCTGATACTTTGGAAGAATCAGCCAATGCTTTACCAAAGTTTACACAACAGCAGAAACAGATACAGGTACAGTTCAATCTAACAGAGAAGGAACTAGAAGTTATAGCAGAGCCTATTAGTGAGCTAAATAGACTAGCGGAGAGATCTGTAGGTAATCTACAGCTCAGAAATAGTGCGAGCACTGCTAATATAAAGGACAGGCTTATAGATAGTATCTCTAGGAATATATCTGATACCCAGTTCCAAAAAAGTAAAGTCATTCAATCAGAGTACACCGATAAAAAAGTAGAGAGATACAACGAAAGTATTTTAGAAATGTCGGGGAATAGACCAGGCACTAGGGAAGTATTAGCCCCTTTTATGATCAACTCTAGAGAAGATTTATATTATAACTCCATTAAAAAAGCTCTTAATACCCAACTAGAAAGTGTATATATGAAATCTATTAATTCAGCTGAAAAGAGAAGAGGGCAGATAGAGAGTAAAGCCGAATCTACAGCTAACAAAAATAATTTTTTAAATAGTTTACGACAATGAATGTACCCTTTTACGGATCAGATGTAGAAGAAGAAGAGAAATCTTTGGAACTAGATGACCCTACTTTTTTTGAAGCTATAGAATCTGTAGAATCAGGTGGTAGGACAGATGCTGTATCTAATAAAGGGGCTAGAGGCCCTATGCAAATTATGCCAGCTACTTGGGGTGATATTGCACAAGAAGGCGAGAGCATAGATAATCCCGATGATAACAGAAATGCAGGTAAGAGGTATTTCAACCAACTGTATAAAAGATACGATGGAGATGTTCAACTAGCTTCCGCTGCATACAATGCAGGAATGGGGAACATCGATAAGTATAGAAAACAAGGGTTTAAAAGCTGGGAAGATATTTCAGAGGAGATGCAAAGAAGAGGGGCATTTCAAGAAACAGTAGATTATGTTCCAAAAGTAATGCGGTCTTGGGATAAAGTAAGGGGAACTTCTCCACAAAATTCATCCCAAACAGCTAAACTTTTAGAGGAATCGGACGATCCAGAGGTGGAGGATGTAGAGACTCTGGACTCTTCTGGCTTCGCTAAGAAAATGCTACCCCACACAACTTCGGAGGAGTATAATAGCAAGCCACTAACCGAGAGACTTAAAATTATTTCTGATACCTATGCAGCTTCCCAATGGGACCCAGATGTATATGATACAGTTAAAACACTATCTGATTATGAGTGGGATGGAGCTAGTGAGGAAGAAACCCCTTCTTTTTCTGAAATACCAGAGATAGGTAAACCCCCTATAACAGACCTAACTAAAAGTCCTGAACAAGATTTAAAAAAGTGGCAAGAGGATGTATACCAAAAAGTATATGAAACTGGAGTAAGTCCTGCTGTATTTGGATCTAGACTAGATACATACCTACAACAACAGAGTGAAAGGGAGCTGGAAGCTTTTAAAAGAAGGCAAGCTGGTACAAGTGCAGTAACATGGCTTGGTAATACTGTACGAGAGGTGGGTATAGGTGCTCTTACTGGCTATGCGAAACCAATAGCACTAGTTCCGAGACTAATGGGGGATAGTGAACTTGCTAATATGATAGAGGATGCCCCTGCAAAACTTAGAGGAGATTCTAGTGATGCGTATCTGTATGAAGTGGATAAAGATGGGTATCTCGTAGAAAATGCAGATGGAACTTACCAAACTAAAGTTCAAGGAGAGATTTCTAATATAGTCGGTAATATAGGTTCCTTTCTAGCAGGTGGGGTAGCACTTAAAGCAGCTGGGTGGGGTAGTTTAAAACTAGGTTCGTTTTTCTTTGGTACTAATGTAGGGCAATATGCTAACGATTCTTTTAGGACTGTAGAGGAGGAAACAGGCGATAAAACAAAAGCCTATAAAGCTGCTCTGGCATCTTTACCAGCCGCTACTTTAGATACTGTTGGGGATATGCTTGTGGCAGGTAA
>LV_Brine_h2_0102DRAFT_1000448_pt1 | contig 14795 bp, 21 predicted proteins | sample LakVidmifraction_3_FD_10600 | JGI IMG/M metagenome (IMG submission 10600)
TCAATTACAATGCCTTTAAACTCTTCCTTGGAGCTCAGTATAACTAGTAAAACTAAATTACTAGTCATATGTACTACTAAATTTCCTTGACTAAAAATATCATGCTCTACCACTTTTTTTCTATTTACTGATACTTTCATTGTTTTAATTTTTATTTATTTGTAAAAAAAGGATTTCATACCCGTAGCCGTTAGCTACAACACTTGGTCATAGGTCTTAACAAAAATATCATGCTTACAAGAATAATGATTTATTAAATTAGGTTCTGTAATAATCCAATCACCTTCAACTACTTTAGTTTCTTGGTTGTTTATTGTTGTAACTTGTCCAACCCAAGAGTGTATTTCCCTTCTTTCTTTATTATATGACCCCCTTGTCATTTGTAATCCTTTAGGGTATTGCCCATCGTCAAACAGTACGTTTTCTAATAAACTTTTTGTTATTTGGTATGCTTCTACCTCAATTGGTTTTTTTGTAAATTTCATAATTTTATAATTTAATTATTTTATTCTGTCTCCTATAATAATGCTTTTGTGAAGCATTCGTAAACAAACCTGTTGTACGCAATTTAAGAAAGGTCTGCACTCTTATAATCAGAAGGCTCAAACCCGTTGTTCCATAAGAACAAACTACCTTTTTTTTAATACAGTTCCATTATCTCGATGTTTACATTTAAACTTTCTTTTTTGAATTTTACTTTCACATTTTAATCCATCTGAATTAATAAAGTAGACTAAGTCGCCTTCTTTTATTTCTTTTCCATTGTAAAGTCTTGTTTTTTTAAATAATCCGAACATAATAAACTGCGCACAACATTGTATGTAAATTAGTGGTGTTATACGTCTTTTTAACCACTTTTAGCTGTTTAATTTAGTTTAAGCTTATTGGCAATATTTTAGCTATTAATCGCCCACTGCTTCGTTTATCATCGGAATGATATCTTTTAATCTTTTTGCGTGAAAATCAGCATTCCCAGTTTCGTTATTAACAGCTTCCCACCAAATACATTTGTAAGGTGTGTGGTAACCGTGATTCCATATAGTGTAACCTCGATAAAAACGGCTGCTAACAGTACCTATATTTTGTGGTTTATTCGAGTTCATAAGTTTGTATTTAATTATTAATTCGCTAACTGTATCGCCTTCATGTCTCAGGTGTAGTTACGTAGACGGTTATCAATATTTCGCTTTTATCCTTAATTGAATAAACAAATGTAGTTATTAATATCGGATATATGAAATATTTATAGTTAACGTTGTCTAAAGTTTTCTCTGATAATACTTTTGTTTGCCATATGGACCAAATACTTTAGTGGAAGACACATGCTCCCAGTCGTCTAAACTCCGCAGAATATCATTAATCTCACGGGTCTTATACCGGTCCATATCTTCTTTCTCTTTGCCTAAGCACTCGCACCATACTTCTGCAACGCATATAAAATCACGCTCCTTGGTTCCTCTTGCGCTTAACTCATCTTGTAAATAACTTCTACGTTCGTATACATCGCGGTGCTCCCAGTTGTCTGGCAAAGATACGTTTATGAACTCTTCTATAATTCCAGTACGCTCATCAATTTCACTGTGTTTCTTTTGCTCAACTTCGGCCGTTTTCTCAGCTTCTGTGCTAAGGTATAGTGGCTCACCTTTTTTGAACAAGTCTACGGCTTCTGCCCATACTTGGTCAATAGTTTCTTTACATTCCATAAACTCAATGAGCTCTTTGTTATCCCTAACGCGTAGACTGTGTATAGTTACAGGCATGAATCTTCTGTTACCGCTAGCATCTTTTAGGAATGCGCTTTGGTTAGTTGTTGCAACAAATACGCACTGCCTCTTATATGTCTCAGAAGTTCTAGCGTATGCTGGTCTAAACATATCTTCTTGCTTTGATACAAAGTGCTTAGTTGCTTCAACATCAGCTTTTCTAATTCCTGCTAGCTCAGCCATTTCTATTATCCAAGCTCCTTGTATTTGCTCTAGCGCTTCTTTGCCCTGTACAGTCATAAACGTATCAGAGAACCATTCCTGGCCCAAGGCTTTAAAGAACGAACTTTTACCCGTTCCCTGGGCCTGGCTTATAAGAGTTAACACTAAATCAAATTTAATACCTGGTTTAAATATCCTTGCCACAGCCCCAACCATCATCTTTCGGAAAGCTTCTCGTACATAGAGCGAATCTAAGGCCCCGAAATACTTTATAAGTACTTCGTCCAACCTAGGTGTTTCATCCCAACTGAGACTACGTAGGTAGTCCTGGACAGGGTGAAACGAATGCTTTTGAAACTCTAATGCGATTGCATCATCTATTTTTAGATTTCCGGTTATGCCATATAAGCTTTCGATGTAATTTCTAATTCCGCTAAAGTCTACGTTTTTAACAGGCTCTGGTGTAGGAATTTTTCTCCACGGCATGTTGCCAAACACATAGCTCTTACCGTCAAATAGGTTCTGCTTGAATAAACCTTTCAGCCGTATGTCATTTGCAAATATAAGATTTATATTAACCGCTGTGGATAGGTAGTCGCTTTTACCATTCACTTCCATTTCCTTCATCCAGTCAACATCATCATTATCAATCTCTAAATCATCTGCAAAGTCATACTTAGCATTTGCTAAGTTTTCTACAGCTATTACTTTTTTAACATCAGCATCTTTGCGGATAAATTCAACCATACTTTTGTAGCTCTTGGCTGCTCGGCCTGATTGATTATCTTCGTCTTGGTGACCAAACTTGTGTATACGCACTAAGTCAAAAGCATTACACAGTTTTCCACCGCACGGGTCTGTGCCATGATGTGAGAACGCAAACTTGTCGTCATAAAGCATCATACCAGCTGCAGTGGTTCCTTTTGTATATGTATAGCGTCCATTATTTACACTCACGTATTCATCTGGTAGGAATTTTGCTATAGCTTCTGTTATGGAATAGGTCCTACAGAACGTTCCTATTATACCTTTCTTGCTTTCTGGGTCTTCTTGCTTTTCAGCATTTGTTTTTATACCTTGTATCTGCTTCTCTGCTGTTGGCCACAAACTAGAGTCTGTCCAGTCTATATAGCTCGCAAGTACTTCATCTGCGTCAATCCACTTGCCATCTTGAAATTTAAAGTAGTAGTCAATATCTTTTGGGTTGCTGGGCCAAAACATTAACCTATTTGTTTCAAAAGTTGTATTATCAAATAATTCAATATTTAGCATACCAGCCACTTGTCTGGCTATAGCAACGTATTCATCTGGTGTTACTTCTCGGCTGAGTGGTATTAGCAATCTGAAACGTGGGCTGCTTTCGTGGTGTGAGTGTGTTGCGTGAAGTACTGCGGCATTGTCAAACTGCATTTGAAAATCAGACCAAAATTCACCGTGTGCAAAATCAATGTCAAGTGTTAATAACTGCTTGTGCATTACATTCTGTGGATTTCTTTTTCCACCACGTAAATATCCGCCCACGTAGCCCCCGGCGTCTTTTATCTTTGATTGCTCTTCTTTACTTGCTGCTCTATACTCTTTAAAAGTTTCAGTGGTTTTATGTTCCTCTGAAAGTCTCTGCACAAATTCAGACCAGTTGAACTTAGTGTTTTTCCACACTTTGGACCGTACCGAAAGTCCTACGGCAATGTCTATTTTTCCGTCAAATTTCATTTTTAATCTTTTTTGTAAAAAGGTGTTACAAACCCGTCTGCTGTTAATATTAAATCTTCTGCCCAGTCTAATCTTTCAGCCATTATATCATATATTTTATCTAACTCAACTTCGGCATTAGCTGTTGGCGTTTCTACTATAACTTCATCATGCACGTGCATAACTATGGCATGGCCTGCTTTGTCTAGCCGTAGCATTGAAACACCTAGCGCATCTCGTGCGATAGCTTGTGTTATATTCTCTACAAACTTACCGCCATAGGATTCTACCCAGCCCCATTTTTTGGTATCGGGATCAGGCCCCTGGTACTTCACTGAAGGTCTCCCCCACTTATTTGTTGTAATGGTTGGTGTTTGATATATAAGCTTCCGACCCGAAGGTAGTTTAATTGTTAGAGCTTTCTGCTCTATTCTGAAAGTTAAATTTTTATATTTTTCTAATACTACTGTTTTTCCTGTGCGAACTGTCTGAATAACTGCTTTATCAACTGCTGCCCAGAGCCGTACAATTTCAGGGTTATTACTACGCCACAAAACTACAATGTGTTTCATTTCTGCTTCTGATAAACCCATTGCTTCACCACCCATCTGCTTCATAGCTCCTATAGCTCCTTGGTAGCCTAAAGCTAATTCAGATATTTTACCTTTCCTACGCATTTCGCTGTCTACGGCTGCAATTGGTATGTTATACATCATTGCTGCAGAGGCTTCATATATCTTGCCATGTGTAGCAAATATCTTTAGTCTCCACTTTTCATCAGCTAACCATGATAGAATCCGGGCCTCTATTGCTGAGAAGTCTGCAATTGCAAGGGTGTGACCCTCTTTAGCTATCAGTGCCGTCCGTATAAGCTGTGATAGTACATCTGCAACGTTATCATACAACATTGTTACTAGATTATAATTACCCCTAGATATGTAGTCTCTTGCTACTTCTATGTTTTTGATGTAGTTTCTTGGCAGGTTTTGTAGCTGTATTAGGCGCCCAGCCCATCGTCCCGTTCTACTAGCACCGTAGAATTGGAAAAGACCGTGGGCCCGACCATCTTCCGTTGTGCAATTTTGCATTGCTAAGTATTTTTTTACGCTTGTTTTAGAAGCTTGTTGCCTTAGCATTAGTACTTCTTTTATATCACCCGAATTAGGCACCAAGTCAGCGGCTTCTAGTAGTTTAGGAATCTCGGCTTTAGCAAGTGATTTGACTTCTTTCTGCATTGCGGTTCCTAACCACTCGCATAGCTGCTTGGCGCTATTCGGGTTTGCTAGTTTAGTTATTTTTTTCATTTTAGCAATCAGTATTGGTTTGTTAAAGCCGTTTAATCTGACTGCATTATCGGACATATTAGTGTCAACTAATATTCCACGATCATTTATTTTTTGGTCTAACATATACAACTCACGTTCGCTATCTGGGAGTGTGAAGGTGTCCAGTAATACGCCAATTTCTCGCTCAGCTTCCACGTCGTTGATACAGTAAACTTTGAACTCTTCCCAGCCGGCCAAGTCGTGGTGTGGCAAATTTCTTTCTCTTTGGTCATTTGCTATCGTTGGTTTACAGGGTATGCAAAAATATCTTATTAGGGCACTACCTGTTTTTAACTTTCCTTTGTCACCTAGCTTCATTGCATCAGAGATAGCCTGTAAGCCTAGTGGGTACCCGCAGTAGCCTGCTTTGATTGCTGAGCAATGCCACTCTTGTATCGGTACATCAATTCCTATTGCTTTAAAAGCTCTGCGTTCAAATGTTGCATTATGCGCATGCTTTTCTACTTTAGGGTCATACATTGCATCAATAAATGCCGTGGGTATTTTTTCACCTTGCGCTACATCAATTATTATTACGGGCTCATTGTTGAATGCGTACGCTAGTAAAGTTATCTCAAAGTCAAGTGACTCACAATATTTGTAGACACCCGCGGTCCTAATATCCACTGAGCTATAAGTCTCAACATCAATGTGTAGTTGTATCATTTTGTATCATTTTGTTAGGAGAAAGGAGTGGATTCGAACCACTGTACTTGGCGTATAACTCCAATGCTTTTACCACTAAGCTACCGATCTCTAAGAGGGTGGAATCCAGTTCCTTATCACTCGTCATGCAATATGACATAACCTCTATGCTAATTTTTATTTTAGTAGCTGGGACAGGAGTCGAACCTGTAAGCTGTTTGTCGCCAGTCTTGAGGATTTCCAACCTCCCTGCATCTACCATTTCTGCTACCCAACTAACAGCACCATTTTACAGCTGGTTGCTTTTACTATCCTCGTAGTCGAGAAGTGAATCTCAAAGCCGCTTGTAACCAAGCTAAGTGCTAGCTAGGAGAATCGAACTCCTATGACACCTTTAATTATTATGTCTGCTAGCTCCATTTCTACATTAAGTCGTTAGCATCATCTGGCGCGCCAAAATCATCAGTAGCTGATGTTCTTGCACCACCTAGTTTTTCGCCGTCTTCTGTTTTCTGCACGTTGTTTAGACCTGCTGCTACACCTTTGTTTCCTGCTACGTTGAAAGCAAAGAAATTAACTGAAGCTCTACCATAACATCCGCTATAGAACTCTTCTGGGTCAGTGATCTCTTTTTTATACTGGTCTATAACACCAGGTTTTCTGTTTGCATTTGCGTTAACAAACATGCAATTTTCGTAGCTTTCATCATCTGGTCTTTCTTTGTCACCGTCTCTTAACGGGTTCTTGAAAACTTTTGGTACTTTGCCGCCAAATTTTGCTTTGCCTTCTTCAAGTGCTGTTTGAATCGCTTCTTCGATTTCTTTAATAAGTTTTTTGTTCTCTTTTGGAATAATAAGTGAGACACTGTATTTTTTTTCCATACCCTCTTCCATTGCGGAAGGTTCGAAAACATGCACATAACTAAATCTAACATTGTCGTTAAGACCTGTAATTACTCTTGTTGTTGCCATAGTTGGTAAACTTTTTAATTATTAATAAATTTGATAATACGAATATAGGTATAACTTTCGAGATATAAAAATATAAACTGTTAATAAATCGAAAATTATTTTTAGCGTTATTTTTGCAGAATATGTATTATTCTGAGAAGTCATCTACTGCTTGTTCGATACCTATAGCTGGGCGTTTGTCTGCTTCTTCTGCTAATATTGGCGCACCCGCGGGCTTTATAACATATTCCCCAAGTAACCCACCAAATTCACTTTTGCCAACTAGTTTTTCAATTGCGCCTATACCGTTTAACTTAGTAGTAGTATAAGCATTCTCATTGAAGCCTTTAGTTTCTAACGTTTTAATAATAGCAGGCTCGTTGCTCCACTTACGCCTAGCTGTGCCTTCTACAAGTTTATAGCCTTTCCATTTTTTACCAGCTATTGCTTCGTTTTTAATATACTCAGCTACTGCACTAACCCAGTCAACTAGCATAGGTTGTTGCTTGTATACGTCTAGCAATTGATCGTCTGTCAACAAATATGGATCTGCAAATTCATGTTTAGCTAACTCTACGTTTTGCGCGGCTAATGTAGCGCACATAGGTTTTACTTTACACCACTTGCACCATGAACCAGCTTTCTGTACGCCATCACCTACATACGCCATCGCGGCTTTAGGTTTAACAATACTTTCAGCCCAGTCTATTAAATCTAATACCGATATATCCCAGGTTGATATGTGATTGAGTCTAGGTTGCACAATAGTTAAGCGAATAGTGTCAATATCAAACAGCAAATCGGTTGCCCTTAGCGCACCAATTCCATACAACATTAATTGCGCGTTCTCATCAGCGTCTACGCGTATACCTTTTCCATATTTAAGGTCAATAACGTGCATAAGCCTATCCGCTATAATCGTAGAGTCACCTGTTCCAAAACCACCTTCGACTATGTGTGAGTAGTCTAAGCGTTTTTCAACCATTAATACAGCGCCAGGTGTTTCACGTTTTGCGGCATTAAACTCTTCAAGCACGTAAGTTGTGTACTTATCAACTTCCTCTTCCATTTCATCTGTGTAAAGAGGTGACTTTTGAAGCTTTTTAACTTCTGTGTTGTAAACGCGTTTGGTTATTTCTTTATTACTTAAGCGCAGAGCTAAGTCTCCAAACTCGTGGGCTAAGGTTCCTTCTTGTGCATACACAGAGCTTTTAGACTCTGCAAACTTCTCTTCCAGCCTAGCACTAGGTGTGCAATTTATCCACCGCGTGGCTCCTGAGGCCGATAAGAGCGCGTGTTTGCGGTTTGTGTGGTTTACGTTAGCCATATTATAAAGCTTCTAAAAAATTCCAGAACTCAGTGTATTTTTCTTCACTAAGCTTTGTTACATTTGCTGCTCCAAGTTCTTTTAATTTAGCTTTCATTTCATTTCTGTGTGTTGCCGCTTTCTTAGCTACCGCTGCTCTCACGTCATTAATACTTACGTCTTTATTGGCGTCCACTGGAGCTTTGGTTTTTTCCTCTTTCGGGCTTTGGCTTTTTGTTTTTGGAACTGCTTTATCCTCTGTTTCTTTAACTCCTTTGGGCGGCTTTTCATAGTCTATTTTGTTTTCATTTACTATTACTTCAAAAAGATTGTCAAGTGCTGCTTTCTGACTTGCGTTTGATAAGTCAACCCTAATTGTTACTTTCGCTGTTGTTTTCATAAAATAATTTTGTTAATAAGTTCTAAGTAATCGTTGAGCGGTGTTGCTCCAGTGTGTATCACTGATTCGTGGACGAGAGAGTCATTATCAAATACACGCGTTATACTTGTGTCCACGTCAAGAATTGCTTTATAGCGCCCATTTGTGAAAATGACTTGCCTATTTTTGTGTGAGGGTTTCCAGCTTCCTCTATTATACAAGCTATCAATACTTACGCCAATTATGTGCGCAAATTTGCGTAGTTGCATAGAATCTAAATACGTATCACCTGACATGACACGATTTAATGCTAGACGCGGAAACTTATTACCTGGAAATAGCTGCTTAGCTATCTCGTTGGGATTAAGTCCATTGTCTGCGATGATCTGCTTTACGTTAACTTCTTTCATTTCATTTCTTAATTTTATAATGATACGAATGTAAGAAAAACTTTTGATATAAAAAAATATTTAACTTTCTTTATTATATAGTACCTCCAAAGGTGGTTGGGTCTAATTCACGCTGCATGTCATTGTCTACAGTTTCTGTTGTTAGAATTATCATATCTGCGCCTGTTAACTTAAACAGCGCTTGTCTAAAATCTTCTAAGTTTTTTGTTATTACATCTATTTGGACACCAAAAGGCTTTTTACCTGTCCTTACTATTTGCGCTTGTAATACTCGTGTCATATACACTTTAGTTTAAGTTGTTTTGGGTAATTCAAAGATAGTAATTTTATCCGAATTAAAAAATTAATTTGGTTTTTTTATTAAAATAAGTTTCTGTGTATTGTGGAGAAACAATAAAAATAATCATTGTTTCTCGGGTAACTTATTAAGGTTCAAAGCTTTACGCCTCATTTTAGACCCGGAGAAACAATAGAAACAATAATTCCCATATAACCCTAAAGGTGTTTATTCAATATTTCTATATAATATATCCTTTATTAAAGATGTTCTATATTATTGTTTCTATTGTTTCTCGGCAGCCCTAACCTAGTATTGCATTCGGATTCTGAGTAAACAATGTATTGTTTCTATTGTTTCTCATTGTTTCTCAGTAGGTCCATAATTGCCTCGGAGGGTTGGTTTTACTAAAGTCCGCGTGAATAAATGTCTTAGCAATTCCTTTTCTAGTGCAACCTTCTCTATTAAGCGCATCATCTATTTTGTACCGGTTTTTGCTAGTATTGCATTTGAAGTCTAATGCAACACCTTCAGTATGCGCGCCTGTGCCTGATCTACCTTTTGATCTATCCCAGGCAGGTGTACGGTAGGCTGAGTTTATAACCAAAGGTATTCCAGCATATTCTCGCACCCTGTCAAACCGAGTCATTGCTTCCTGGTCCATATCTTGCAAGGAGCAAGATGGAACGCATCGATTAAATTCTATCTCGCTGAAGTATATTGATGTTACCATTTTGAATGTGGTTAAAAAGTGTTTTCTTGTAATACTGGATCTTCTCTTTAAGTTCTGCGCAAGGCTTAACTTTGTATTCATGTTCGAAGCGCTTTATATCGCGTTCTAGTATCTCTCTCTTTCTCATATGTATTTGAACCAATCAAAAGCTTTTCTGTAGATTAGATAATCTAAGTTATCTTCGTTTTCGTAAGCCTCTATTTCAAAACCCATATTTCTATAAGCTTTATTTTTTGACTTGTACTTTATAAGTTTTACAAGCCACTCAATTGAGTACCATGCGTAAAAACCAAGTAGGGTAGCAAGTAGTGTTACCCACCACAATCCCATAAATAGCAGGGGTGCGGATAAGCAAAACGAAACAATCATTGACTCCTCTATTTGCGCGGAATGAATCCTCTCATGGTTCATGTTAACATCATCTATTTCAGCGTCACCCCTCACAAAGAGCACTCCAAATAAGTTAATAGCTTCATAGTTGCCAAATGGTATGTAATTCTGTCTAATTATTTTCATTAAAATATGTATTTTACACCAAATGAATGGTAATTTTTGTAAAGATAGTCAAAATTTTGGTTAAGTAGCTTAATATTGTATTTATATTCTAAGGCCCAATTGTCATATATAAAACCGCCACCCAGCCCACCATAACCAAGAGTATTATACTCAATCGAGGCAAAGATTTTAAAGGATTTTACTAGTTCTCTAGTCTCAACCGTTTTAAAGCCCGTATAAGCATAGTCAAATTTTGTTAGGTTATTCTGAGCAACAGACAAAGAAACATCAAGACGGCCCTCCGATTGATTATCAAAGACGTTAAATACATATCTATTCTCCTCTAAATAGTTTTGAATTATTTGCGCGGTATCAACCACCTGTACAACCACTCTTCCAGTATCTACATATAGCGTATCAGTGCGAAGTGGTAGGTGCACATCTTTAGCCACCCCTGTAAAAATAGGTGGCGGTACAGTAATACTGCCCTCAACTTTAGGTAGTGGAAATACTTCGGTTGAAGTAGTCACCATTGTTTTTCGCCCTATCCATATTCCAGTCAGTAAAGCTACCACTAGAATTGTTATATAAATTGTATTCTTCATTGCGTCTTTTTATTAGTCCGGGTAGCTTTATATTGTTAGCATACACCCATTTTTTTAGCTCCTCTGGATCTAAAGTACTTGCAAATGTTGATTGACTGAATTTATATATACCAACATTGAAAGCAAAAGAGCAAACAGCATCAAATTGATTTTGCGTTAACTCTATACCCATTGCATTTATATGCTGCTCTACGTGCTCCAGGTCGTCTGCAAGTAGTTCCTCTGCCTGCTCCATTGTTATTCTATTAAGCGACTGCGTTTGGTGGCCATACCCTATTGTTTTAAACCCTGCTGGACATTTGTAACTTTTGAGGCGCAAACCCTCATATCGCTTAATAAGATTAATACCTCTCAAGCTCACAGTATGAGAGGAGAAATTATATTTAGTATTATTGCCTAAACCCACGGGGGCCAAAACAGGCAAAGCGGGTGTAAAACTCAACAAAATACTAATTAAAACATATATATATTTCATTGTTTTTGATTATCTAAAATTTCATTTGTATTTTCTTTAATCACATCTATTTTATGATTAAGAATATCCTCCACAGATTCTTTGTCTATCTCTAGTTTCTTGCTGATTTCAGAACTCAAAAATTTCTTAAAAAGTTTTAAAAAAGGGAAATTAGGGTAGAGGATTAAAGCATTAGCTGCAATGCTCCACATTTCTACCCCTGCCATAATCGCAAAAATAAATTTAGATGAAAAACACGTACCATCACCATCTATAACAGCAGTCTCAATTATATAAAACAGACTAATGAAAAAAACATAAAAAAACAATTTTAAAAGGCTATTTTTAGCCTTGTTACTCAAAAACCCCTCTTTAGATTCACCCTCTCTCTTTCCATTCAAAGATACTGTAAAGCCTAATGCTAAGTCTATAACTGTTAAACCTAGAATAATGTATATCATAAAGCCAATTGGGGCAAAGAAAGACCCTAAAAAAACGATCATAGTCGCCCATATCCCCCCAGAGGTGTTTAATAATGCAATTGATTGTGTTGCTATATTATTCCACACCCCTACTATATTGTTAATCATATTTTCACCTATTTTTTGCCGTGTCATTTAAAAATGTCCTTCCTATTTATTCAAACACCTCGTTATACGCTTCATTGACTGCTACAATGATTTCCTGCTCTGTCACAAAATCTTTGATTTCATCTTTAGTTGCAAAGTTTTCTGTATCTATTGGGTTTTGCGCCTATAATCGAAAAATCAAAAAGTACACAAATATAAAACAAATTGTACAATAAAAGAGAGAGCTACACTATAATAGCTATCCTTTATGGCATGGATGTTCTTTTCAGCATCTACTTCTATAACCTCGCTCACCGTGCCCACCCGCGATGGATAGATATCGCTTGCATCAAGGCTATCTTCAGCGGCGTTGCTATTTCCCATCCGAGTAACGGACATGCCGTGTTGGTCGGTGTGGTAAGTTTTCCCCTCGTGAACCAATGTCCCCGACTTAGGCAATAGCAGCGTGGCACTGCCATAGGTACTATAATCTATATTGCGCTCACCGCCCTGAACAAACAATATCCCAACAGGCTGTTTATCTCCTTCGTTGTATCTGCCCACACCAGGCAAAAATCCATTTCCTTTTCCGTAACTCAACGGTAGAGGATCGCTTTTGAACTTCTCAACCTTGCGCAGGTTTATCCGTTTGCCCTCAAACTCAAATTCTGTGTCCCACTCCTGGGCTAATCTGCCCAACACATCAGTGCAAAATTCGTGGTTGAAGCTAATTGTTTTAGCAGGAGCATCCAAACATGCACCCACCGTCCAACCGCCTGCGGGATCATTCTCATTCAGGCACGCCACCAATGTTGTTAAGAATGTAACTGGCTTGGCCGCCAACACAAACTTAAGTCTATATGGCTTTGCTAAGATATCTTTGAACTTCACAAACTTCAAGAACTCGCGCCACCCATGCATGGTAACAGTATACTCATGCTCACGAGTGCTGTGCTTCTTAAATTCAGAAGGTCGCCAAAGCGTATATCGCTGCCCCTCGTAATCGCAATATGCATATTTGGGAATAGCCACGCTTTCGGGTAGCGAAAAGCTGAGGGTTAGGCTGTCGCCTTGCATTATGGAGCGGTAGCGAACACTGCTGTCATCTACTTGTATATCGATTATCTCTGTACCTGAACTGCTGTATATTTTCATTTTATTATCCTGCTTTACTTAAACACAAACCCATGCTCATTTTCAATTCTAGCCTTAAATGGCAAGTTCTCTTCCGTCACCTGTCTAATCTGATCAATCAAGTAGCGATAGCTACCCCACATTACATAATCTTTGCCTTTAACCTCTAGTTGCAAGTATAAGCACTCACACCTATTAGGGTCTTCTTGGTTTTTCATTTTCGATGCCTCAATCTTATAATCCTTAACGATTATCTCATCACCCTCTATTTTCTCAATGCGAATGCGATCACCAGTGAATCGGCGCGTGAGTGTTACGCCCATTTCGCTAAAACTCTTCATCTACTTGTCTTTTTACTTCTTTCACAAAGTTGTTGAACAATAAAAAATCAGGGTCTTGGCTGTCCACTATCCCTTTTCGAATAGCGGCTTCGCTAGCTCCGTCCGGATAGTTTTGCCGCACAGCTTCATTAATAATCCTGTCACGTGTGACGGGTTTATCAAGCGTGAACTGTTGCCCTGCGATAAATTGGATTCTAACACCCAACTCCTCGTCTTCTATTGTCTCTTCTCTTATGAAGAGGTTGATATACGCTCGGCCAGTACCTAAGTCATGCACTAGTTGTTTCTGCTCTATAGCCACGTTTTTTTGCATAATTATTTTTATTTGTTACTTTATGAATTAAATGTTTAGAATCACACCATTTCAGCATGCCCATATATGATGCTACCGATTTGGGGTTGTGCCTATTTTTTATGAATTTCTTTTTAGTCCCTTTTCTTATCAACACATGCGTTTTGTGGTGGATATATCCGCAAAAATCAAGCGGACGCTTTTCAATATTAAACACAAGTGCGTAACGTACATCTAGTTTTAATGTGTAAAATAGCATTTGCCTTATCCGCCAAGATGCGTTTACTAGGAATTTTTTGTCTGTGTGCAGCAAAATAAAGTCATCGGCAAAGCGATAATAATGTTTTACTTTTAGTTCTTCACGCACAAATCTGTCAATTGGTGACAAATAGAGCGTTGAGATAANAGTTGAGAGCAACATGCCTATAAGCACTCTGTCGTGAGAATCTAACATCTCTTGAATTGCCCACAGCAGCGTTTTGTCTTTTATGAGATTGCGTAATTGTTGCATTACAATCTCGGGGTCGATAGAATCGTAAAACTTCACAATATCAAACTTTGCTAAATACAATGGTGCATCTCCCCAACGCCTTATTATCTTGCGTGCATTGCGCGTGAGCTCATGCACACCTCTATCGTAACTATAAACGCTATCCGTGAACACCTTTGCGCATCGCTCTTGTATCATAATGTAAGTTGCGAAATGCAGTATTCTATCCGGATAAAATGGGACGGTGCATATCTTGCGCTGCTTGCCTCCAGTGATCATATACTTTATGCGTACCTCTGACGACACGAAGGTGTCATCCTTCACGGCATCGCTTATTTTCATCAGTGCTTTTCTGCGCAATTCAGCGGTGTTGTAAGTTTTCAGAAAAGACTTTATATCTCTTCGCTTATTCTCTTTGCCATAGCGCGCCATCTTCTCGGCCTTGTCAAATGTTTCGTAAGACAAAAACTGCTCTGTAACGCCTCCTACTCTTTTCATTTTATTTTTCCTATTTTTTATTTTTGTCTGTGATCCGTGAAAATCCGCCCGGCTAACTTTCGCATACTACTACTAATAAACCATCTGTGGGACTCTATGTCATGTTTCGCCATTCTAGCGAGGCTCCTATCCTTTTTTAGACTTATTTATTTTTTTTACAATTTATGTTACACGTTATCCGCCGCCGATGTTCGCGTTCGAGTTCGAAGGCCCGTTGTTCGAATTCGAAGAGCCGAGAGCGCAGTTCGAACCGTTGTTCAGGTTCGCACCAACTA
>LV_Brine_h2_0102DRAFT_1000451_pt1 | contig 14757 bp, 21 predicted proteins | sample LakVidmifraction_3_FD_10600 | JGI IMG/M metagenome (IMG submission 10600)
CGCAATTCAACGGCAGGCGAAGATCGACGCGGAAGAAGCCAAAGCTGCTAACCCGCCGGCAGAGCCTGAAGCTGTGGAAGTGCCCGCGAAGGAAGCGCCGGATGCGTGGTCAGAGCTGATCGCAACAACGCCAGGCCCAATCATCATCGACACGCCTGACGTGTGGGCAGAGCTGGCGGAATGGTCTGACAAGTGGGAACTATCCCTGCAGGCAACCAGTGAACTGAACGACATCCTGAACCGCTACCTGTAACCGATAGGGCGCTACGGCGCCCGCAACCTGGAGAGCACCATGAATTTAGTATTGGCATTTGACACCGAAACAACCGGCCTGCCGGACTGGAAAAGCCCAAGCGACAGCCACCACCAGCCGCACCTGGTACAGCTGGCCGCGATACTGGCCGACGAGGACACCGGCAAGATCATTTCCAGCATGGACGTGATTATTAAACCCAATGGCTGGGAGATCCCGCAGGTAGTAACCGATATCCACGGGATTACCACGGAATTCGCCACGGAAGTGGGCGTAGCAGAGGAAGATGCTCTGTCCATGCTGTTCCAGATGGTGGGTAAGGCCAAGCGCCTGGCGCACAACAAGACGTTCGACCAGCGCATCATCCGCATTGGCGCTAAGCGCTATTTGAATGAGGCGGTCCAAGAGGAATGGGCCAGAAAAGACAACTTCGAGTGCACCATGCAGATGGCCAAGCCCATTATGGAAATGCATCCCAAAGGCCGGTACGGTTTCAAATCGCCGAAACTGTCCGAAGCCTACCTGCATTTCACCGGTAAGGAGCTGGTGGACGCGCACAGCGCTATGGCCGATGCCAAAGCCTGCCTTGATATTTACTTGGCCATGAAGGAGCTGACAGGTGCTGATACTGACACGGCGCTTTAACGAAAAGATTGTGATCGAGACAGCAAGCGGGGAAGTGATCGAAGTATTCCCGCTGGCGGTCAACGGGTCACAAATAAAGATCGGGGTGAACGCATCCCGTGAAACCGCGATTGACCGTGAAGAAATCGCAATCAAAAAGAAGGAAAGCAAAAATGCCAACAAAAGTGAGTAAATTTGTTGAGGATCTGGACGGCGGTGTATTCGAGGAAAAGCTGTCACAGATCCTGAGTGACGTGGCCGGCGCCGTGATCGACCAGGGCAAGCTCGGGAAAGTGAATATTTCGTTCACCATCCGCCAGATTGGTAACAGTCACCAGGTGCAGGTTGACCACACGCTGAAGTACCAGCGCCCAACCGCACGCGGCAGCATGAGCGAGGACAACACGACCAGCACGCCCATGCACGTTGGCAGCCGTGGCGCCCTGACGTTCTTTGCCGAGAACCAGGCGCAAATATTCGACCGCAGCGGGCAACCGGCTAAAACCCCATACCCAGAGGACGATCGGTAACGCCGGTCTTACTCAACCACGAAGAAGGAAACGATTATGGATAGGTCAGCTATCGAGCAGATCCAGCAGACAAACACCACTGAGGTGCTGAATGCAGAAATTGATAAAAATGAGCTTGGCATGCCCATTCTGGTGGCACCGGAAAACTACAGAATCCACGATCTGGAAAGCAAGCTAACCGGACGTATTCGGTACCGGGGCAAATTTGAAACCCGAATCCCGGAATCGTTCATCAGCTACTGCGCAGATCACGACGTTGTAGGCGCTGTGTGCTTTGTCGATCCCGAGAGCATGAACGCGGTGTCGGTTCTGAATCTGGGTACCGAGTCAACGCCAGGGCACGCAGACTTCACAGCAACGCTGAACATGAAGCGCACAGCAGAGTTCACGGCTCTACTGGAAGTGAACGGCAGGAAAGTAGCACAACGCACCCTTGCTGAATTTATTGAAGATTGGCAGCACTGTGTCGCTGCCCTGGACAACGAAGGCAAGCCCGTGAACCTGGCCCGCGCGATTATGGCCATTCGCGAAATGACCATCGAAGCCAAAAGCAAGCGTGAATCTGAGGTGAGTGATTTCCGGGGCACAAAAAGTTCACTAGAAAGCATCGAGGCCAGCAGCAAGCACGCCCTGCCGGCCGCCTTGCTATTCAATTGCGTGCCGTACAACGGGCTGCAAGCGAGAGACTTTGAGCTACGTGTGTCGGTCATTGCCTCAAGCGAAGACCCGCAATTCACTGTACGCATCAAGCGCCTGGAAGCGGTGCAGGAGGAAATGGGCAAAGAGCTGGCGGATCTGATTGAAGACGCTGCAACAGACCTGGACATGGCCGTAACAATCGGCACGTTTCAGGCCTAACTCATAGCCGGGTACGCCCGGCAAGCAAGGTACCAAGATCATGGCGATGAACCACACTGACGTTGAGCAGATGATGAGAGACTTGGGGTGCGACGGCGAGAAGATCACCAGCGCACTGATTGAATCACGCATTATTGACGTGGACTATGAAACGGTAGTGATTGCAGGCCAGAAGCTGATGTTTTGCGGCATACGCATGGATAACGGCTTTGTGGTGGTGGGCAAGCCCGCAACTTGCATTGACCCGGCGAACTGGCGCGTCGAAATCGGCGAAAAGATCAGCTATGACAATTCATTCGGCGAGATCTGGAAGCTGGAAGCGTACCGAAAGCTGAGCCTCAACGCTGAGCGCATTGCACGGCTGGCGCACGAGATCAACCGGGCTTACTGCCTGTCCCTGGGTGACGACAGCCAGATTGCATGGGAGTACGCACCAGACTGGCAGAAAGAAAGCGCGATAAAAGGCGTGGCCTTCCACCAGGCCAACCCAGACGCAACGCCAGCAGACTCACACGAAAGCTGGCTGGAACAGAAGCTGAACGACGGCTGGCGGCATGGTGAGGTGAAAGATGCGGTGGCACGAATCCATCCGTGCATAACAGCTTACGAAAACTTACCTCTGGAGCAGCGCACTAAGGACTATCTGTTCAAGGCCGTTATCACAACGATGAGCTGATCTAAGCCCCGGTGAAAGCCGGGGTACTTATTTGTAAAACAAGGAGTAAGGCCAGTGAGCAGCTTAACTCTGAGCATGAAAATGTCTCCGAAAGATACAGGTAGGCTATTCAGTAAAGCGTGCCGGCTGGAAGATGAAAACAAGCAACTGAGAGCGAGAGTTACGGAGCTTGAATTATCGGCACAGAGAAGCCCCGCCGAAATCGTCAATCAAACCCTAGAAATTGCCGAAGCGCTGTATGCGCTGCGCGGTTATATTGCCCCCCTGGGCCATCTGTTTTATGAATCGACTCATCCGCACGAACTAGAAGCGTGGCGGGCAGCTTGTGTGGTTCAAGAAATGTTGACCAACACCAGCCCCGAAGACGCTCTGAGCGATATAGAAGACTGTGCGGAAAAACCCATAGAGCAGGAGTAAGGCCAGTGAGCGACAACATTACAGACTTTGTATCCTGGATCACGTCAAGCAAGAAATACGCGACCGCATCGCCACGAACGCAGCTAATGCTGTTTGCTGGATTTGAGGCCGGGCGCCAGGCCGATGAAGGGCAGTCTGTAGGCGTAGCGGAACCGTGGGCGCCGAGCCCAGGCATGACTCAGTGTGTGTTCACGGCTAAAGCGGTACCAGTGGGCGCGAAGCTGTACGCCCGGCCTGTCAGTGCCGATGTGCCGGACGGGGGGAAGCCTTTTGCTTATGTAGATGCGGAAGAAAAGTGGTGGATTGATAACAGCAAAAATGTAACTGAAACAAAATGCTTTGTTGAAAAAAAATATGCTTCGGACGTACCGCTCTACGCCCGGCCTGTCAGAGTCGATATGCTGGCGGAACAAATATTGCGGGAAACGTGGGGAGGCAATGGTGAGTAAAAAAGCCAAAACCGAAGACGAACAACACCGGGAAAAGCAGAAAAAAACCGGGAAAAGCACGGCGCCAGACTGGACGCAAGGCTGTGACAGCTGTGGATCGTCGCCAATAGTTCCGGTGACCGGACTCTGCGGCCCATGCACATTCGGCGAGGCAGACAGTGCCGGGGGCAACTGGTGAGATCAATATTCAAAACCGTGAAAACTGAGTACAAGCCTGAGTGGGTGAGGCAGGAGTTTATGACTTATGGGCCAGATTTCAGGGAAGCAAGAAAAGATATGCGCCGGAAATTCGATCGTTGCTTTTCGTGTAGCCGTTCATTCAAGGATGGAGAAACTATGGCTTTAGGCAGTTTCGGAAAGCATGGAAACAAAACTTTATGCCAAGAATGTGCCGTGCATGTTGCTGGCGGCTGGCCAGGAGATTAGTAATATGTCACGCGGAGTCAATAAAGTAATTCTTATCGGCAACCTGGGCCAAGACCCAGAGGTGCGATATACACCTAATGGAAACGCTGTGGCCAGTATCAGTATCGCCACGGATGAGAGCTACAAAGACAAGAACAGCGGGCAGCTTGTGTCAAAAACGGAGTGGCACAAGATTGTTATGTTCGGGAAAATTGCGGAGGTGGCCGGGCAGTATCTGAAAAAGGGCAGCAAGGTCTACATCGAGGGCAAACTGCAAACCCGAAAGTGGACCAACAAAGAGGGCCATGACGTTTACACAACCGAGGTGGTGGTTGATATCAGCGGTACCATGCAAATGCTGGACAGCAAGCCCGCAGACGACAGCCAGCAGCATGGCCAAACCCACAATCAAAACCGCCAGCAAAACTCACAGTCCAACGGGTACCAGCAGGCTAGGGGGAAATGATGGAAACTACATTTTTCAACAAATTAAAAAACGCCCTTAAATTTTCCGAAAATGCCAACGTTGAAGACCGCCGTAGGGTACTGAAAGGTGCTGCCGGTCTAGCCGTTGTAGCCTGCATTCCTATAGGCTTGAACGAAGGCTATCGGCTACTGACTGAGCACGAACAAACTCAATTCATTAACAGTGTTGAGTCGAACCAAGTCATTGAGAATATGACTTTTTACCTGGATCGCACCGCCGTATTAAAAAACCTAGAAAACGTCATTATTAGGCGCTGCGAATTTATTGCTATGCCTGGATTTATTGGTAATAGTCTTCTTTATCTGGAAAACGTACGAGGGTTTAGTATTAGTGATTGCATCATGGACTCCCGCAAAATGGCTAAGGTGGGCATTCAGGTCGCGGGAGAAATATCAGGTGCGCCTAGACTTAAAACTTTTATTCGTAGTGACGCGCATGGAGCTTGGTGGAAAGCATGAAGTCACAGAAAATGCGCGATTCAGCGCGCAATGAGCAGTGCACGCTCAACATTATGGGCGTGTGCAACTACGACCCGGCAACCACAATACTGGCGCACTTGCCTGACGAGTCAAACGGCATGGGGAAAAAGGCCGACGATCTGAGTGCGTGCTATGCTTGCAGTGCATGCCATGACGCGATCGACAACCGTATCCAATGGCCAGAAAATGAACAAGAACACAGGGAATGGTACTATCGCAGAGCACAAACGCGGACTTGGCGACGAATGGTGGAGCTGGGAGTAACAACCATTAAAGGTATGAAAATATGAAACAAATTAGTGTGTTTGCCCTGATTATTGCTTTGTTCTCCGTTGCGGCCGTAGCGGAAACCCTAACCTGGACGCCGCCTACAACCCGCGTGGACGGTACGCCGCTTATCCCTGAAACCGAGCTTGCGCCCTACGAGCTTGTTTGTGGTGAGGTGACGACCACCATCCCGGCAACCGGGGAACAAGATCAATCATACCAAGTGCGAAAGCATGAGATCCTGCCCGGCTATGGCGAGACAGGGTGCTACATGATTGCCGTGGATACGGATGGCCTAAAGTCGGAGCCAAGCGAAACGGTTTATCTGACGTGGGAGAAAGGCGCACCGTCTGCCGTGACGAACATCCTTATAATCACGGAGTAAGCCTGTGACTGTACATTTGATACACGGCTTTAACGTGAGCGACGGCGGCAAGAACAGTGTCGGAAAGTTGCGGCCGTACCTGTTAAGCCGGTATCAGATGCACGATTACGGGTGGACTGGCCTGATTCGACTTCGCATAACCAACGCCAGGGCAGTGAAAGACATAGGCCCGCTTGTTGAACCTGGCGATGTTCTGGTGGCGCACAGCAACGGCGCAATGATTTGCTGGTCTCTTGCACAAGAGCACTCTGATAAACTCGCCGGCATCATCCTGATAAACCCCGCATTACGCCGCGACACCCTATGGCCCGACGACCTGCCGGTAATGTGCATCTACAATTCAACCGATTGGGTGGTTTCGCTTGGACGTATGTGGTCGCGCTTGGTATCGCTCGGTGGGCTAAACTTCCACGGCTGGGGCGCCGCCGGGCGTTATGGCTTTACTCGAAAACAGCCCCACGTAAAGAACTGGGACAGCGCAAAGGATGAGATATCTTTGCCGGCCCAAGGACACAGCGGACTGTTCAAGATGCCGCAGGTGGAAGACTGGGGTAAGCTGATCGGTAAAATGTCACTTCGTTGGGAAAGGACGTACAAAATGGCTATAAAATACTTGGTAGTTCACATCAGCGACAGCCCGAAAGGCCGGGGGGACACTGCGAAGGACATTCACCTGTGGCACAAACAACGCGGGTGGGACGGAATTGGATACAACGCCGTTATTACCGGTACCGCACAGCTGGAGCAAGGGCGCCCAGATTACTGGCAAGGCGCCCACGTTCGGGATTTCGACAAAGACGGCAAGGGCGACAACTCCGACAGCCTGGGCATCTGCATTATCACCAACACAGAGCCCGATGAAGACCAGCTGAGAGTATGCGAAGGCTGGTTGCTGGCGAAGCTGGCGGATTACCCTCGCGCCGAAGTAGTAGGGCATCGAGATCTGGACAGCCGCAAGACCTGCCCGAACATGGACGTTCCGGCTTGGTGGGGTACTCTAGTAAAAAATCACATCTTTTGACAAGGGCTTACCGTGGCTATCAGGCGCGCAGCAAAGATTGACGATAACCAACCGCAACTGGTGCAGCTTATACGCGCGATGGGTGTGAGTGTGGCCATAACCAGTGCAGCCCACGACGGTTTCACCGACCTGGTACTGGGATTTGGAGGCGTAACGGTCCTGACAGAAGTAAAAGATGGCAGCAAGGAGCCGTCACGCCGCAAGCTGACACCGCAACAACAGATCTTTCATGGATCATTCAAGGGGGCCATAACGGTTATTGAAACCGATTTGCAGGCCATAGAGCTGGTGAGACGTATCAAGGCGGTGGCTGCATCAACAAAGGTGAACTGGAATGTGGGAGCGAGAGCGTATGCCTGATGGTCAGGGGAGTATATTAAAAGCACTGATCGACGGCGGGCTTGGTTACCTGTGGTTTGCCCTTATCGCGTTGTGGGGGGGTACTGTGAGCTATATCAGCCGAGTTCGAAGGAAAAAAGTACGGTTCAGCTTCATTGAGCTCATTGGCGAGTGGACCATATCAGCCTTTGCCGGGATCATGACTGCGTTGCTATGCCAGGAGATGGGATTCAGCCTGATACTGACGAGCGCCTTGGCCGGCATTAGCGGTCACATGGGCGGCAGGGCCATTTACATGATGGAGCAATTCGTCTGTAAGAAGTTTGGCGTACCCGCTAATCAACGTAGGCATAACGATGACCCAGACAGTAAAGACTGAAGTCAGTCTGACAGCGGAGCAAGTCGAGCTATCCGAAAAGCTAACCCACTTGCAGCGCATGACTATCATTGGTTTGGTGCAGGGGAAAAGCCAGCGCAAGGCGTACCGCGATGCTGGCGGTAAATCAAAAAGCGACCGGACAGCAGACGCTGTTGTATGCAAGATGCTAACAAATGCTAACGTGCATCCATTTTACGAATCGTTGGTCAAGACACTCACCACTAGCAGCGTCCTGACGCGCAAGGAAGCACTAGAAAAGCTGACTGAGATAGCAAGGGGCGACGAACAAAGAAGCACCATGCAGGCCATTAAGCAGATCACTGACATGCAGGGCTGGGAAGAACCCAAGCGCACAGAGCTTACCGGCGAAAATGGCGGACCCATTGCGATCACGCAGATCGAGAGGGTGATTGTTTGAGTACGCTGCAGATCCCAACAGCCAAAGTATTCGAGCGTCTGCTACAGCCCTCTCGCTACAAAGGCGCATGGGGTGGCCGTGGATCGGGAAAGTCACACTTCTTCGCTGGACTCATGGTTGAGGACCATTTGCGATCACCAGGCCTTCGTTCGGTTTGCATACGGGAAGTGCAGAAGACCCTCAAGGAATCAGCAAAGCGGCTGCTAGAGGACAAAATTCAATCATTCGGCCTTGGTAACCTGGGCTTTCGTGTACTTCACGACCGCATTGAAACGCCCGGCGGCGGCGTAATCATTTTTATGGGCATGACCGATCACACCGCAGAAAGCATAAAATCACTTGAGGGCTTTGATCGTGCTTGGGTGGAGGAAGCACAGACACTATCAAAGCGTTCATTGCAGCTATTGCGACCCACTATTCGCGCCAGTGGCTCAGAAATCTGGTTCAGCTGGAACCCGAGCCGCAAAACTGACGCTGTAGACCAGTTTTTGCGAAGCCTTAAATCGCCCGGTACCGCCCTCGTTGTGAAATCAAACTGGAACGACAACCCTTGGCTGCCAAAAGAGCTGAACGACGAACGATTGAGCGACCTGGATCAATACCCAGACAGTTACGATCATGTATGGGAAGGTGGTTACGTTACCGCGCAAGATGGTGCGTACTTTGCCAAGGTGATTAACCAGGCCAAAGCTGAGAACCGGATATCTCGCCTGCCTCGTGACCCGCTTATGACGTGCTACGCCTTTTTTGACATTGGCGGTACCGGAGCAAAGGCTGACGCTGTTTCGATCTGGATGGCGCAGTTTATCGGCAAAGAGATCCGGGTGATTGATTACTATGAGGCCGTGGGCCAGGAGCTATCAGAGCATGTGCATTGGTTGCGAGAGAACGATTACAGCAAGGCCGAGATATACCTGCCTCACGATGGGGTAAAGCATGATTCGGTGTTCCGGGTAACCTACGAAAGCGAACTGAAGAAGGCCGGATTCAAGGTGCGCATTATGCCAAACGCTGGCGTAGGTGCTGCAACACAGAGAATTGAGGCTGTTCGACGTGTATTCTCAAGGGTGTGGATGGATTCAGAGCGATGCGAGGCTGGTCTTGATGCACTGGGCTGGTACCACGAGAAGCGCGACCCGACACGAGACATTGGCCTGGGGCCAAATCACGACTGGTCTAGTCACGGGGCTGATGCGTTTGGCGCACTGGCACTTGAGGCCGAAAAACTTTCACGCAAGCGCACAGGCGCAGCAAGCAATCCTAAGCCAAGGCCAGTTTCTGGCGGCTGGATGGGTGCATAGGAGATACATCATGTTGCCAGGCAAAGAACCGATTAAGACCCGCGATGGAGACAGCGAAGAAGACGTGCTGAAGGAGATCCGGGATCGTGCGTCCTATGCTAAAACGGCATGGCAGCATAATTTTGACGCGGCGCAGGAGGACATTCAGTTCCTGGCCGGTGAGCAATGGCCAGAGGCGATCAGGGTAGCGCGGGAACTGAAGCAGCGCCCATGCCTGACCCTGAACAAGCTGCCGCAGTACGTGGACCAGGTGCTTGGTGACCAGCGCCAGAACAGGCCCGCTATCCACGTTCACCCGACAGAGGCCAACACAGCAGGCGCAGGCGCTGAAGATCCTCAGCAGATGCCTAACATTACCGGCAAAAAGAACTACTCGCTGGCGGAGGTGTACGAGGCACTGATACGCAACATCGAATACACCAGCAAAGCCGAAATGCACTATGACACAGCATTCCAGCACGCCGTTGAAGGTGGATTTGGCTGGTTGCGGGTGCTAACGAAGTACTCAACTGACGACGCATTTGAACAGGATCTGTCCATTAAGAGCGTGCACAACCGGTTTGCCGTGCTTATGGACCCGGATGCAGTGGAGCCGGATTTCTCAGATTCTAACTTTTGCTTCATTGGCGAGCGGATGCGCAAAAAGGAATTCGAAAAGCGCTATCCCAACGCCCGCCGTGGTGAGCTGCTCGACACTGACCGTGGTGATTACTCTTGGTGGGTGAGTGAAGAAGGCATAAGAGTGGCCGAGTACTTCTGGCGTGAGCCCAAAAACCGCACGCTGTTGCTGTTAAGTGACGATCGTGTTGTGTTTGAGGACGAAGTAAAGCCCGTGCTCGATGAACTGGAAGAAATGGGCGTGACGGTTGTTCGAACGCGCAAGGTGAAAACCTACATTGTGAAGTGGGCCAAGGTGACCGCCTATGACATTCTGGAAGGCCCTATAACGTGGCCAGGGCGAACCATTCCAGTAATCCCTGTGCTGGGCAAGGAAATGACGCTGGGTGATAAAAACTATTACCGAGGCCTTATCCGGTTCGGCAAAGACGCCCAACGGATGCACAACTTCTGGATGACCGCGGCAACTGAGAAGTCTGCACTGGCTCCAAAGGCGCCGTGGGTAGCAGATGCTGAATCCATCGAAGGCTATGAGCAGGAATGGGAAAGCGCCAACGTCGAAAATGCCAGCGTACTGAGATACAACGCCCGGGCTGACATACCACCACCGCAACGCAACTCCGGCACGCCCATGCCCACGGCAGAGCTACAGATTGCCATGAGCTTCACGGATGAAATGAAGGCCACCATTGGTTTGTACGATGCCAGCGTAGGCGCACAGAGCAACGAGACAAGCGGCCGGGCAATACTGGCCCGCCAGCAGCAAGGCGATCGGGGCACGTTTGCCTACAATGACAACCTGAGCCGCGCGATTAGCCGTGTTGGTCAGATCCTGATCGAGCTTATCCCCAAGATATACGACAGTGAGCGGGTGATTCGCGTGCAGTTTGAGGACGGTACCGGTGACTGGCTCCAGATCAACCAGACGATTATGGACGAAGAAACCGGCAAGCCCGTGATGGTCAGTGACATGGCGCAAGGGAAGTTTGACGTTACCGTGAAGTCTGGGCCCGGGTACCAGACGCAGCGAATGGAAGCGGCCGACAGCCTAATCCAGTTTGCACAGGCCGTTCCATCGTCTGCCGCGGTGCTGGCGGACCTGATAGCCAAGAACATGGACTGGCCGGGAGCCGACGAAATCAGCAAGCGCCTGAAGAAGATCCTGCCACCAGGCATACTGGATCAGGAAGAAGCCGACGAGCTGGGCATTAAGCCACCAGAGCCAACGCCGGAGCAACAGGCCGCTATGGCAAGGGCTGAAGCTGACATGGCGCAGGCAGAAGCTGACACCGCCAAAGCGCAGGCTGACATTGCCAAGGCCGAGGCCACAACCGCAGAAGCACAGGCCAAGATGGCGGAGATCGAGCGTGACGCTGCAATGGCTGGACCGGGCAGCATTGAAGAAACCGTGCGCAATCTGGTCGCTGAAGCCATGGCTGAAATCATGGCCCAAAGCCAGCAAAGCGGTGATGTTGTTGGTAATGCCTAATTTCAGGCTATAATATGACCACAAGCTACCTGTGGCCGTTCATAGGGTAAAATCCGCGATGGAGACAACGCGACATGGCAGACGAAGCCAAGACACCTGAGCAAGAAACCGAAAGCTATGAGGTTTTCGTTACCGAGGCCGTTGGTGATCTGCCGGAAGGCGATAACCAGGAAATTGAGGGTGAAGGATCGGCCAAAGCCCAACCAGATGTAAACGTCCAGCCGGAAGGCCAAGACGATGCCGATAACGATCCCGCCGCTGATGCCGGCGAGGAAAAAGCCAAAGGGAAATCCCGTGGCCGATTCCAAAAGCGCATTGACCGTTTGACCGAGAGAGCGAAAAAGGCAGAGCAGGAGCTGCAGCAGTTGAAAGGCCAGGGCAAAAAGCCCGGTACTGACGACAAAGCCAGCGAAGCCAACACCGACGAGCCCGACCCTTCGAACTTTGACAGTTACGATGATTACCTTGGTTCACTGGCCGACTGGAAAGCCGGAAAGCCCAAAGGTAAAGAATCGGACAACGCAAAGGACAAGGGCGCCGAAGAAGACTCGCAAAGCAAAGACCTGGACGAAGACACGGAATACACCGAAGCGCTTGAAGACGTGACCGATGCGTTTGAAGACAGCCGAAAGGTTTATACCGACTTCGATGAAGTGGTGACCGCCAAGGACGTGCAGATCACCAAGGATATGGTCAAAGCCCTTGCGGAAACAGACGACCCCGGTGAACTGGCCTACTATCTCGGCAAGAACAAAGACGAAGCCAGCCGTATTGCTGGTATGAAGCCATTGGCCCAGGCCCGAGAAATCGGAAAGCTGGAAGCCAAATTGGCAAATCGCAAACCGCCCGGTAAAAAAACAACCCAAGCACCTGAACCGATTGATCCCGTGAGAGGCAGTGACTCATCATCGAAAACCACCAGCGACATGGACTTTCGAGAGTATGAGCAGACCATGAACGAGCGGGAACGCAACGGCAGGGGTTTCTGGTAACAGGAGAATTGAGCCATGCCGCAAGTTAACGGTGAAACAGGTAACCGTCTATTAACGGACGACATTATCGTGAAGGAGGCTTTGCGCCTTCTTAAAAACAGTCTGGTGGCCGCACCATTGGTACACCGCGATCTGGAAAAGCGCTTTGCAAAAGTGGGTGATTCCATTGCTCTGCAAAAGCCTTTCCGCACAAAAACTGCGTCTGGCCGTGTGCTGGTTAAACAGCCCATGACTGACCTGAGCGTGCCGTTCAAAATTGACCGCCAAGAGCACTTCGGCTTGGAAGTCACCATGCGCGATCGGACCTTGAGTGTTGAGAACTTCAGCGATCGTTACCTCAAGTCTGGCATGACCCAGATTGCCAACGTCATTGACCGCTCTATTTTGCTGACCGCGAAAGAAGCGTTTTTCAGTTCCGGCACGCCCGGTACCGCAATTACATTGAAAAACTTTCACTTTGCCAAAGCCTTTATGGGCCAGGTGGCCGTGCCGGACGATGGTATGCGCCGTTGTATCTTGAACATGCTTGACGCCGCTGAAATATCAGAGGAAATCAGCAACAAGAACAACGAAATGCTGGTCAAAAAAGCGATTCAAAAGGGCTACATGGGGCCGTTGTCTGGTTTTGATCTGTTTGAATCGGCAAACATACCGACTCATACCGTAGGCGCCTATGGTGGCACGCCGTTGACCGCAGGCGCAGATCAGACCGGCAACAGCATTACGACCGATGGATGGGATACCAGTGTAAATGGACTCCTGAAAGCCGGTGACGTGATCCAGTTTGCTGGCACAAAAGAGATCAACCCACAAAGCTACGCGTCAACAGGCCGCCTGAAGCATTTTGTTGTTCAGGAAGACGTTAATTCTGATGGTGCAGGACTTGCCACCATCAAGGTTAGCCCGGCAATCAACGATGGATCGCTAAACACCACCAACCAGGCAGGCGACACAATCAGCACCGCTGCATACCAGAACGTGGATTTTGCACCGGCTGACGGCGCTGCCATTACTGTGCTGGGAAATGCGGACACCACTTACCGCGAAAACTTCCTGTTCCATCGTGACGCTATTGCTTTGGCAATGGTTGACCTGGAACTGCCTCAGTCGGCAACCGTGAAGTCTCGTGTTCGTGATCCTGATTCTGGCATGTCCCTGTCAATGACCGGGGCGTATGACATCAACGAGCAAACGGAAATCACGCGGATTGATGCTGTTTGGGGCACTGACATGATTTACCCGGAACTGGCTCACAGAATGTGGAGCGCTGAAGGCTAAAGCAGGTAAAGCAGATGAAATAAAGACCGGGGAACATTCCGGTCTTTATTTTCACCCCACCGGAGTAGCATTATGACTGACAAAAAAAACCGCACCTGGGTTTATCACGCTGAAAAAAAACCCAAGATTGTTAACATGACAACGGGAGAAATTGAAGCATTAGAGGCTGATGGATGGGAGCGCAGACCTGTGGAGCAAAACGCCGCAATTGAAGAAAACGACCGCGAGCGCGACGAGCTGCTAGACCAGTTCCATGATGAACCGAGCATACTGAGCAAGGACCAGCTTGTGATGCTGGGCCGGTACCTTGGCGTAAAAATGATGAAGGCGTGGCCGGCAGACACCCTGATTAACAAGGTTCGCAGCGGCCTGGAGTAAAACGCCCTGGATAAAAAACATCCAAGAGGAATTAAGCAATGGATGAAATGAAGCCAATTACTCGGATAGAAGCGGATGACAAACGCCATTTCCACCAAGCAACCGTCACCGACACTACAAGCATCCCGCTTCGTATCCCTGCCATTGGGCGCGATGCAGCGGTTTCTGTCACGCCTGGTACGAATGCAAAGGTCCAGTTCACTTTGTCCAGTTACGACGAAATCGAAACGGATAACGCTGTTTGGGAAGACTGGCCTTCTGGTGTTGTTACCTCCGCCACCTATGATTTAATCACCGGCGCCGCCGCCGCACTGCGTATTGTGAGTACGGGTGCCAGCACCTGGAGGGTGTCTGTGTGAGCATGTGGAACAAGGTGTGGGGCAGCGAGCGATTTCCGGCTAATGGCCTATGGCGTTGTGGGATGTGGGGCAGCGAGCGCAGTCTTACGGCCATTGCTATACGCAGGGCGCTATTCAGCTCAGGTGAGCTGGGTGCAGCCTACGTTGTTAGGCCCATTGTTAGTGGCAACCAAGCACTTTTCCAGGACTTAGCAAGCGTCTCGCCTGTGACGTCTGATGGTGATCCTAACGGATTGATGATTGACCAATCCCCGAACAGCATCAACGCCTCGCAGTCTACAAGCGCCGCTAGGCCCACGTACAACGCCAACCCCGACAGACTCTCGCTGGACAAAGTTGATGACGCGCTGATCAT
>LV_Brine_h2_0102DRAFT_1000455_pt1 | contig 14634 bp, 33 predicted proteins | sample LakVidmifraction_3_FD_10600 | JGI IMG/M metagenome (IMG submission 10600)
GTTTTTAACCGGCCATCTAAAACAATTTTACCTACCCCCCCCGTCATAACATGCGCTTATGTCGCATCTGATGGCATTCCTCACATAGTGGAACTAAGTTGCTTACTTGTAGACGTTTCTCCCAACAACGCTTGATAGGGGCTATATGATGTACTGTATGATATGATCTTATTATGTTACTGTCTAAGCAATCCTTGCATAGTCCATGTGTTGCTACTACTGCCACCATTCGTACAGTTAACCACTCTCGGCCGTGATAGAACTTATCGTATATAGCATTATCCTTGCTGTGTCTTATCTTGTTGTCATATTCTTTATTAGATATTCTCTTTGTGTCAACGCATGTATCACAACGATTCATGCTATAATTAATTATCTTTCCACACTTGCATGTCTTCTTTAGGGCCATTTACTCACCTTATTCTTTACATAGAAAAGGACACCCAATGTTAATGAATGCCCTCTTTAATCTTTCATATCTAAACTATACTATACGTAGAGTGTTCCATTCTATTCCATTTCATTCCATCTTTGATAATTTATTGAGAACATCTGAATGTAATCTATATGTTTGGCTCCAACTATATCCAATTGCCACACATACACTTTCCCATGTATTGCATTCTATGTATCTCGCTCTTATAAGCAATCGTTCTACTGGAGCTAATGCATCTATCATATCTTCTATATCTCTCTGCTGCTTAAATATATTATTAATCATATTGTAGTGTTTATCTTCCAGAGATATTATTGTTGTAACTATCTCGCCTATCTTGTCATTGTTACCGCCACCGCATGGCATACCGTCTAATGTTGGTGATTTAATGCTATACATCCTGGATCTTAAGTCTGATACTCTCTCTTGCAATTGAGTTAACTCTTTATTTAAACAACTATACTGTTGTAATTTTTCTTTAATGGTTTGGTGTTTATTCATCCAATTGCTCCTTTTCATTTGTGAATATAGCTGTGTATGGTGTTGGCCTAAACCTTACATCTGCGTTATCAAATGTTTTAATGGTATAGACACTATTTTCAACATAAGTAAATGAGTGTTTAATTTCTTCACCAACACCCTCATACATTATGCAACTTTGACTAGATTCTACCGGATATATCTGCTTAAATTTTCCATTTTCTCTTACCCAAACGTTATAATCTTCTATTGTTATTTTCATCTGTTGACCTCCTATTTGTGATTACATTGGCTATCAATAATAGCCTTTAAGCTGTAGTATCTTCTCTCACAATCAACCATTCTTTCATATAATTCTAATATTTCCGTCTCACCTTTCATATAAAATATTAGCGTGCTGCTGAATGGCTTTATTGATATAGCTTCTATACTTTCAATGTCTACAATAATCTTTCCTACTATTTCATAACCATCAATTGATGGATAAAGTTCTAGTGTTTTACTCATTTATACATCTCCTATCAAAATGGCATATCGTCTAAACATTCTTGGCTTGTACTAACAACATATCCATACTCTTTGTTAAGATCGTACTCGTTGTTATAAAATCTCTTTCTTTTTTTATCAAAGTATAAATTAGCCTCTTTCTCGCTTGAACCTGTTGGCCTATCTTTAAAAAGTGTAATACTTGCATCCCTTGGGTCTTTACAAACCTTAGACTTTTCTTGTTCAGATAAAAACTTATCCGATTCCTCTTGACTTGTCCTATGCACACCTATAACATAATCTGCAAGATTCGTTATATCTCCAGTTCCAGCAACATCAAATTTATCCAACCTTTGCCCTGTCATTTGTGGTTTCCTCGGATGCGCCACTAAATGAACAATTGCGTTATACTTAATTGCGAACATCTTAAGCTTATTTACAAGTTTCTTTTGAGCTGTCAATTCATTCCGACTATCATCTAATTCTATCTTCATAAGATTATCTATTACGAATACCTTCACACCTTTACGCTTTGCAAGTTGTTCCATTATTGTCAATATAGACTTTTCTGTATAATCTGTTTTATTATAAAGGAATAATTTATCATCAATCCAATTTGTAATCATTTCTTCTGCAAAAGTGCCTATCTTATAATATTTATTATTTTCTCTTGTCTGCTGCAACTCTAAATGTTTATCGTTTACGATTGTAGAATATAGCCAATATTTAAAGTTGCTAGGCGTAAGCTCTCCACTAAATGCAAATACTTTGTAGCCTTGACTGATACTCTCAGCTATGCACATTTGATTTATAAGTGTCGACTTACCACTACCGTTATAGCCTGTTATCACATTTAGACTTCCTAACACAAACCCTAAAATATTAGCATCTATAATTTTAATACCGCTTTTAATCTTCTCCGCTTCATATACATTAAAGTTCTCTATCTGTGAAGCTGTTATCACTCCATCAACATCTAAGACTATAGCGTTATTTAATTGCTTTATGACTTCATCTTTTCCAAATCTAAACAAAACCTCATTTATATCATTTGCTATTGTGCAATATACTATTTTTGTTACATTCTCTAACCTTTTAGATATTATCTGTATTCCCTCTTTACCAGCATCATCATTGTCAAACCATAACGTTATTTCATCAAACTGCTCAAGCCATTCCCAATTTTTATCTACCCATGAATACCCTTTTGCCCCAGCCGGTACAGATACAACATTCTTATAACCGGATTTTATAAGGCTTAAGCAATCAAATTCACCTTCACATATAACTAATGGTTCCGTAATGTTAATTTTGTCCATATTATATAAGGTGCTATCCATGCTGCCTTGCCAAAAGTTCTTGTTTTCACCTTTTTGGATTTTCCTAGCTGGTCTATATTTATTCGCTAAATGCTGTCCATTTTCGTCCCTATATTCAAAAACAACATTCCCTTTATCCATTTTTAACCCTACATAGTTTATTGTTTTGTCACTTATACCCCTAATCCGTATGTACTCTAAAACAACTCCTAAGGGTTGTTTGTGTATAGTGGGTAATACTTTAGGCTTGTCTCTTTTTGGAGTGTCTAAACATAGGTTTAGTGAAAAATCAGATACAATTAGCTTAATGGCTTCAACAAAACTTATATTATTGTAATCCATGTAGTGTTCAAAGATATCATATGTCTGTCCACATCTAAAACAGTGAAAGCTTTTTTTATCTGCATCAAAACTCATATTAGGATTTTTACTATCATCTGAGTGAAGGAAACAAATATACTTCTTGTTTCTAGTTTCTGATATACCTAGATCATTTTCTATTTTACTTTTAACTTGTTCCGCTGAGAGCAACCCCTTAACTTCATCTGCTTTTATCCTTAAACCCATTAAACACCCTTCTTCCTTTTCCGAACCTCTTGTTCTCCTGTGTCTTTATTTTCCCATAAGTATTCTTCAAACCCATCATCTGTAACGTTCTGTATATTATCCTCTAAATAATCAATGTACCCTGAACTGAAAAACGTACTCCCATGTTTCGTATACTGTATATTTTTTCCCTTTACCTCTACTGCGTACCGATTAATACTTTCTTCTATCTTCGTATATCCATACTTCTCAATTAAGCTAGGTATTTTCTTAATGGCATCTGTTTTTCCTTTTTTATTTGGATATAAAAGCCACAGTCGCTCAGCTTGCTGCGCATATGTATCTTTTTCTTTTATTTCATTTTCTTTTCTTTTCTTTGCATCAGTTTGCATAGCACTTGCATTGCATTTGGAATGCACTTGCATTGCATTTGGAATGCAATTGGAATGCATTTGCATAGCTTTTGCATCCGTTTTTGTAATAGCATCCCATCTTTTCTTTGATGCTTCACTCCTTTTTTCCTTGATATCATTGAACTTACCCATCCTCAACAATAAAGAATTAGAATAAAAGAAATTATCATCAACTACAAATAAACCATAAACCTCAACACAATCTTTTAAGAATTTTTCTATATAAGCAAAGTCTTTGAACGTTTCTTTCGATATAGTTCTGTATGTGCTCCTACCAATTGCAAACTTATAGTCTGGTTGTTCTCTTAGCAATTCTACGACTATCCAAAATACTCCATAACCTTCGACTCCATAGTCACACATCATATCTACTATTTTTGTATCGTTTCTTGCATTACAATCATGTGAAAAATAATAAACATCCTTTGCCAATTTGTCACCTCCTAACTGTATATTGTGTATAATTATTCACCCGTTGCAAATTTCGATTTTATTAGGTTGTATTTTGCTTTATCTTTTTAAGCTGTTTGTTTCTTTTGTTAATAACTTTTGCTATTAGCATACCTGCTACTGTGAGCTCCTGTTTCTGGTATCTCAAGTTATGTCTATTCATTATTAACATTTCCTCGTTTGAAATAAGTGTGAGGTTGTTGATGTTAAAATTTGTTTTATCTCCATCAAGAAACATAATCTTGTATCCTTTTTTTACGCTTCTTCCATGTTCTCTCCACACTACATGCTGCTTTAACTCCCATTTCTTATGCTCAGCCGTCTTTACTAACGTATATCCATCTTTAGATTCTATACGTTCACTTCCCACTGGCCTATGATTTATAGGCACTTGGCCTTTTTTAAACCAACCTTTTTCGCACCCTTTTGGATATTCTCCCTTTTTCCCTTTATTCGCTGGAATCCGTCCCACCCTGAATCTTGAATCAAATCCACTGGGTAAATTATGGTTGCTCTTATAAGATTTAATTTGAGCCACTGTATAATTTGTCCCAAAAGTAATATTGATTTTTACGGCTAATTCCTTGCTTTCCACCTCAATATAATTATTGGCAATAAACTGTTCTATTTTTGGTGGATATAACCTGCTCATCTTGACTTGCTTTCTAGTAGCCCTGGCATTTGATAACTGTCACCTTTTCCGTATTCATCAAGATGCTTTTTACAGCTCAATGCAAGAGACCCATTATCAATAATAGTCTTGGCTACTTTAGTTACTGTATCCGACCGATTTATCTCTCTTTCTAATTGTTCATCCGTTAAAGACTCGTCGCTTAATCTTTCAATTTGTTCAAAAAGATAATTATTCAAATCTGATAATGTATTCTTCATGATCTCATCCTCTCACTTCTAAAATCTGACTTTTATTTATTCATCTTAACTAGAAAATCTCCAATAGCTTCATCTGAGTATCCAAATAATTTGCCTAATACCCAATGGTCAAACGTGCTATTTGGATATTTTGGAGCTACTTTTATTACATCAAGTAGATACTCATGTTTGTAAATAAAGGCTGTTTTCCAATTATCGTCTTGGATTACATCTTCAACATATATCCTTAGATCTTCATTTTCTACAATCACTTTCATTTCATCAAGATACCTTGTCTGAATGGATGTCATTGCAACAGGCTTACTTCCTGTTCTTACACCTTCGCAATACGTTGTAATTTGAAGTTTAATCCCATCGCTCATTTACTACCCTCTCCTTAAAAATCCTACTTTCAGCATTCTCTTATAAAATCCTCTAAATTGCTAAAACCATCTTCAATTTGCTCTCTTGATTCTACTGTTTCAGATTCATAAATATTTATATATTCCATTGTTTGGTCCCTTAATATATCAAGACCTTGTTGTGCTATATTTAGCTTTTGTTTAAGCCGGGCAATCTCCATCTTTGTTCTATACTCTTGTAAGTTATACACACTATCACCCTTTCAATGTCAATCTTGTTTATCTCTTAATTTTTTGATATTTGTAATTAACTGTCCCACTACTCCACCTATCACAATAGCTTCATCGTATGCGATACATTTATAAACACTTTTTAACGGTGTGAGTACTTTCGCCAACTCTTCATCTGACATTACATTACCCCTCTAAAAATCGAATTTTATTAGCACAGCTCTTTAAAACAATTATCAAAGAGTTTTTCTGATATCTCAATCCACTCCGACGAATCACTACTTTCAAGCCTAATTTGACCGCCTATAAATCTGTAACCTGATTCATCTATCCACCAGTTAGAATCTTCTTCAACTCTCTTGTATTTATTTTCAATGCTAAATCCATTATCATCACGCAATCCAATACTAAACTCTTTTGTGCACCTATATTCCATACCTTTTGCCCCTAACAATTTCGGATTTTACTATATACGCCGTTCAAAATTTTATTGTTTTACATTTCAACAAACCTTTTAGTATCAAGGTTTACATGATTTTATTTTAACCGGCGTGACCATTTTCCCAGTATCAGTAAGTTGGTAAGGACATTAATGCCCCTGCCAAACAAAATTCATTTTGTTATACTAACATAAATAATTTTTCTGTTGACTTGCTTTTATCAGCTGCTTTAATACTTCTGCTTACTTCTTTTTCCCATATACATTTAAAATCTTCTGGTGCATTTTCTTCACTGATTATGACTATATTTTTTCCACTCCAAGCCCTAATAATATTCCAAAATTCGTCATAATTAAATTCTTTCGAATTTCCATATCCTTTAGTTCCTTTGTATGGTGGATCTACATATATTAAGCAATTTGCTGTGCTCCACTCTTTATAGTTTTTAGAGTAAAACTCAATATCCTTAATTGCTCCAATCTGCGCCATAATATTTCGCTTTGACTCTAAATAGTAATCCCTATACCTCTCTCCATTTTTTGTTTTTTCATATCCAGGCTGAGCGTATCCGCCATCAAAAAACCTCCCATTGTAGCTTGCTAAAAACCCTACATTTCCAACTTCCCAATCTTGATATTGCCCATCAAATTTATGTACTCTAAAATTTGAATATACCTCTCTTGTCACCTCATTTAATAATTCCCCTCCACTTTTCAAGTGTTTAAATAACTCAATCACATATTTATTCAAATCTGATGCAATCTTCTTTTCGCATTTTATTTTATCTATAACATTCATTCCACCAGCAAAAGGCTCTATATATATTTTAATATTGTTATTATCAATGTGTTCCTGGATTATTGGAACAATGTATTTTGCTATTTTGCTTTTACTACCCATATATTTCATTTTTATCACAAAGAGATTACTCTGAGTTTTATCCGGCCGGAACTCTTTTCTCCTTTTCTATTTTATTAGGTTAAGCTTCTACCACATTTAGGGAAGTATGATACAAACTCTACCTTCTCGCCTAATTGCTTGTAGTATGTGCTTATCTTCATGAGCGCCAAGTTGGGGATCTTGCTGTCTATATCTATAAGGCCTATCACTTGCTCACCTTCTTATCATAAAAAGTTAATTATATTACCTTATCCGTACTGATATATAAGTCATATCATCAAATCTAACTACGATTTGATTGTTAATGTTTGCTACTTGGTCTATCTCGTAATCGCCGTAATCTTCGATGTTATCTTCTAAACTAGCCACCAATTCTTTCAATGTCATACTTTGCGCCCTTTCTCTTAACTAATAAAAAACTAATAGAAAACTAATTTTATTCTTTTAATTCTTCTATGTCCGCAAATTCAAGATCGTCGTAATTACCATCTTCATCTTCATCGAACGTTATAACTTTGATTCCATTTGCTTCTAATTCTACGATAATATCTCTATGGTGCTGAATATCATTTTCAGTCTCATCCAAAATAAGTTCTAATTCTCCCTGCTCGTAATCACACTCAATTTCTGCGGTATGGCTATAGCTTATTCTTTCTTCAATCTCAATTCTGTACTTCATAATCTTCACCTCATAAATAAATTATTTTATTACTCTATAATAACTATATAGCGTTCATTTCCTTCTACAACTACCTCTGTAGGGCCTGTTATCTCACTTGGCTTGCAATCGTACACTATTAACATTATCTCGCTTAAATCTTCTTTGTGCGTTACCTGGATTACATTCTCTATCCCGAATATATTCCTAATGTGATTGTATACGTACTTTACGAGTAAAAAATGATTTTGGTCTGTATCATTCTTCCTTGATTCAGTTAATGTTTTACACAAACCTCTTATCCATTCATTATCCGAAATGTCATAGTAATATAATGCTTTAGCTTTCCTCACGCTTTTCACCTCACATGTTATAAAAAATCACTTTTATTGCTGTATTAACGCAATTTCTTTTTCAACTTTAATATCACACGCAAGTTGTGTAAGTCTTCCATCTATAATTTTCTCCATATTATCTAAGAATTTATTTCCTTCACCGACATTACAAGAAGAACACACTGGAACCTTAACTCCTAATCCATTTGCACGACTATACTCAATGTAATTACATGTATTCTTTCCACATGAAACGCATTTAAGCTTATCTGTACTGCTAACATACAAAACTATCATTTTTACCACCACCTTTTAAAAAATTGATTTTAATAACCTACATGACCTTATCCATTGCAAACTCTAACCACGCTATCCTCGTCAACGTATCACCCCAAACTGTAGTCATTGGCTCTAAATTACTTACTATTGCTCTTGTAATCCTATAATCTAAACATAACCTATCGTATATTGCTTTATTTTCCACCTCTAAGCGTTTATCATCCTCGCGCTTACGTTTGTTCAACCTAATAGCGTTTTGACTTGCTACGCTTATTCTTGAATCAACTAGCCCTAAACTAAACTGATTATTTATATGCGTGATTGCGTCCATAAACCTCATACCGCTATATCTCATTGTAAAATCTATGGCATCACCACCAGCTCCGCAACCTTGGCAATAGTAAACGCCCTTACTATCATCTACGTAAAAACTAGCTGTCTTTTCGTTGTGTAAAGGGCAAAGCATCTTACCCCTTGATAATTTTGAGCCTGTTAATATTTCGATCAGCTGCGACATCTGTACTCTTGAGTGTATTTCTTCTTTTGCATATGCTAGGCGCTCGTCTGTCATTTTTTATGTACCTCCTGCAAGTACTCGGTAATTGCTAGCATTAAATCACTTGCCAACTTTCTTTCAATCCCCTCATATTTCGCCAACATCCCAGGCATATCGGCGGCTATTTTATCCCAATTTGGGTTGTCTATGTTATCAGGAATTATTGGGTAGAGTTCCCGAAATATTTCTTTGTGTTTATGCATTTAATCAACTCCTAAAATGGAAGTTCGTCAGAATCATCCTCTGTATCCGCTTCTTGATTTTTTATACCAGGTGAATCACTTGCACTTGAATCATTTTTACCGCCAGTGAAATGCTGTTCTTCTACAATTACATCAATAGAAGTCCTCTTGACATTTTCTTTGTCTTCGTATTGATTTATCTGTAACCTTCCACTAATTGCGATCATTTGCCCTTTAGCGAAATACTTACTTGCAAATTCCGCCGCTTTTCCAAATGCTACAATATTAAAGAAGTCAACATCCTGTTCCCCTTGTTTCGCAAACTGTCGTCTAACCGCTATACCGTATCTTGCAATCGCTATTGGATTAGCAGATTGACTATATCTAAGTTCGGGATTCCTTGTTAACCGGCCTAATAAAATCGCTTTATTCATTTACATTCTCCTTTTTAGTAAGTTTTTCATATCCGATCACAACTGTTTCGTATTGTAGCTTTGATAATCCCTCTACTTTCAATCCAAACTTTTTGTTGATTTGCTCGTCTACTTTTGTTTTATCATAGCCGGCTGTTTTGGCTATTGCATATAATCTGTTTATCTGTGGAACTGATAACACTTGCGCGGGCCCTTTTTTATCCGTTTTATTACCGCTTGCATCATTACCATCGTCATCCTCGTCACTTGCTAACCCCAACATTGCGGCCAGTGCGTATCGTCTTGCATATGTAATGGCACTACCTGCCCCTTGAGCTGTCTGTTTATCAGCTTTAAGTACAAGTGCGTCCGATTCTATCCACTCGCCGCTACTGTGCATTAAAAGAGTTGTAAGGCTTACGTTTGACCCATCACCGCCGCACGATTGTATGTAACTCAATCCGTTGCTTTGTAATATCGGTTTTGCTGTATCCACCAACACATCCAATGTTGTGTATTTACTTTTAAAAAATGGATTATTGGCGCTCTTGGGTGGGTTTTTTACCTCACCTTGAAATTTGGATAATGCTGTTGAAATATTTTTTATACTTTCAGATTTATTCATTTATATGCCCTTTCTATTATTATTTTGATTCCCATTTGCAATTTTTACTGCAACAATCTTGTTTATTAGTTTCTTCGTAAGTTTCAAGGCATTTGTCATATTTACAACAACTATCGCAAGGATCATCAAAACCCATTGCGCCTATGCTTTTATTTTCAACGCAGTGACGATTATCACATGATTCACATTTTCTTACTGTCATATTTTCACCCTTTCAAAAACTAATTTTACTTATTGAATGATATACCCGACACAATCATCAAACGTTTTGCCTTTTTCGATGCATTTATCACATAGAAATTTATTACCATCATTAACTTTCCAGCCACACGATATAACATCATTTTTTATTCCTTTTAAAGAATCATCAACGAGAGTATTAACTAATTTTCCACCGCCACCACACGCATCGCACCAATATATAACTTTCTTTTTATATCCCATAATTCTCCTTTAAATAAATTATTTTATTCTGCTACTCGTCAATTCCTTATAATTTCGCCAGTAGTAGTAAAACTGTTCAAGCATAACCTTAGCTGTATCCGTGTTATCTTTAACAAATAATGTCCTAAACTTATACCTATTGCTGCATTGCCAACTTTGAAGCGTACTGTAACAATGCGCCCCTATCATCTGTACTTTCCTATTTTGACTAGCCATATCTCTGTCACTAACCTTGTAATCTTTCAGCCTGTCCCAGCTAGCACAATTCTCGATCAACAATACAAACTGTTTAGCCAACCTACTCCCTGATTCAAATTCTTTCTCAATTCGACCTCTATCGTGTGTGATATTTCCGTATAATTCGTTGACATTGGCTTTCCTTTCGATTATGCAAGAGAGGGAAAAGTCTCTGTCATTTATCAGAAAACTATAGTCGCCGATATCAAGTTTTTGCGATTCATGTTTTATGTTCAGCGTGTCAAGTTGCGATAATATGTGTTTATTTTCCTGTTCTCTTGTATCTATAAGTACTGTTACATTTTTGAGGAATGTCTTTTTGTCTACTGCCATTTACTTCTCCTTCTTTTTATACTTGAAAGTCTTACATGTCATATCGTCCGTGTCGTTATCCACTCTTATAATTTTCTTAGTGGCCCCACATACACCAACGATTCCATCGTAGTCTATGTCCATATAGTGTTTGCAATTATCAGCGTTGCAATATGTCATTTGATTACCACTTCCTCTGGTACGTCTACAATACTTACCCCTTCAGTTACAATCTCACCCGTTACTGTGTCAACAACTTGTCCATCAAATATTTTCAATCCTTTTTTGTATCCAGCCCAATCAAACGCTCTTGTTTCTTTAATTTTTACCAAATATGCAGGGCCTTTTTGTAGCAAAACAACCTTGTCCTCTTTAAGTTTTTGCGTAGGCGCTTTAACAATAATTTCACCACTTAGTAGTGTTATTTTTCGAGTTGTTGGTGTGCTCCTATATGGTAGCTGTTCGAACTCTACCCTTGCTGTTTGTGTTAAATAATAGATATCTTTGTCCAATTGCTCGGTTTTGTTATCGAGCGCCATCCTTAACTGTGCCACTTTGTCAGCAAATAGTTGCTGAAACTGTGCTTTCTCTGTTCGTTTTGCTATGATTTCCTCTACGATGTTTTCTAGTTCTAACATTGTTACGCCTCCCCAAACTGTATGTAAACTCTATTTGTTGTATCATCAAATTCAACCCTTGCCACTGTGTATTCAGGATTGTCTCCATCTCGGACCTCTACTTGTCCCATATCGTTTCCTCTTAACCGTAATAGCTAAAGTATTTTTCTTGTAATATTCTTTGCTATATCTTCTAGCCGTCTCTTTTCTTTCTTCAATTATTGACTCAGACAATTTCAATTTTTACCACCTCGCTTAAACATATATCCATCAAATGGGATTCTGTCTTTCAAGTTTTTATAAATTCTATATGGTGTAAATCCCATATCTCTGGCGCACTCTTGCAGGCTGCCATATTCAAATTGTTCATCTCTTCGAGTATCTACAACGGTTATTTTTATGTAGTGAGTGTTGCAAGCGTCAGGGTTCAACCTTCTTTTTTCCTTTTCTGCTTCTTTTATTCCCTCATAGTAGTTTCTGCTGTATCTTATTATCTTCTCTCTATTTTTCATATAATAAGTTTTTTGATTAGCCTTTAAGGTTGCTCTTCTTACCTCGTTTATACATTTTTCAGCTGCAATTATATCTTCCGTTGTGTAAACCATTTTCCTCACCTTCCCTTACTTGTCTTATATACCCTGTTAGGGTTTTGGTCTCTCTTTGCGTGTCTTGCCCCGCTATCAATGGATATCCCATTTTTATTAAGCTGTGCACACCTTGCATTTTTTACTTTTTCATTCGCCAATTGAAACGCTATGTAAAGTTTACAAAATCCATGACAGCCTAAGAATCTATCATCCTCTAAACAATTTTCGCATGGAGCCCTCATTCCAACACCCCTTATAATTTTTTATATACTCATTTGCCCTCTCGTTTTAAGCTATTTTCCCTTTTATAATCTTTGTTGCTCTTTTGATTTCTCTTGAAACAGTAACTTGTTTAATGCCTAGCATTTTTGCAAGTTGTACTTGGTTTATATCCTCCAAGTAATAGCCTCGGAAGCACGATTGTTGTTGTAGTGGTAGGCCATCAATCGCTTCCATAATTTTATTTAATGAAATATTTCTTAAAACTTCATCTTCTGGACTTCTAGTTTCTAAATCTGCAACCTGCCTGGTAAGATTCACATCTCCTTCACCAGTTGAAAATATTATTTCATCTAGAGAATAAGCCAACTTATTAATCAGCCTTTTCTCGGCACATTCATCACGAATAGCACGAATAATCGTATATCTAATTACTTTTGCTGCAAATGTCGAGAAGGTATATCCCAACGATTCATCAAATTTTCTAGCAGCAGTCATCAATCCAATACAGCCTATCTGGAATAAATCCTCATCATTCATGCGCACTGTAAAGTATTTTTTAAGTACAAATCCTACCAACTTAATATTTTCTTCTACTAACTTTTCTTCATTTGCTTTCATAACATGCCCCTTTTGTGCTATAATGCACTCATAAATTATTTTTCTATCTGCGCCTATTACTGATTGCTGTCAGATGGCGTTTTTTCTTTGTCTGGTCTTTGCATAGCTCTTAAAACAACAACTGCTATATCGCTGACATCTTTATCGGTTAACTTGCAATCTATTGTTGGAATGGCTTGAATTAGTGTCGTTAAATTCGCTATTCTATTCATTATCTTTCTCCCCCATCTGTATAATTGCCTTGGCCATAACCGATCTAATATGCAAGGCCTCTTGCATCAACTCGCCGGCATACATTTCTATCAATTTTGCTTGGTTTATCAATTCCTTTTGCCTATAATCTCTAAATATAGCTTTCTTGAATGTTTCCACATTGCCATTAATCATTTCAGCTGCTTCATTAACTTCTTCTACTTCTTCTAGCAAATGCCCCAGCACGTCGTGCCATCCAGTAAATGCTTTTCTTACGGTTGTATTGTGCTCGACCTCGGCCATCACTACTTTTAGTAGGCTTGTTCTAATTTCCGAATCATGTTTGCGCTTATCTTCGTCTGTCATTAATTGCCGCCCTCTTTGCTAACTCTACCGATGCATTTGTTATAAGCATGTGTAAGTCGAATATTGTCATATCTGCAAGGTTAGTTTCTTTCTTTGGAATAGGTTCTTTCTTTTCATCTTCTGTTACTAGATAATTAAATTCTATTTCAAGCTTTTCAGATATTTGTCTTATAACACTGAATGGGATCTCTACTAACCCTGCCTCATATTTTCTTATGGAACTTTCTGTTTTGCCTATTTTGTCTGCAAGTTGTTCCTGTGTTAAGCCCTTATCATTCCTAGCCTTTTTAATCTTTTCACCCAGAGTTAGTGGTGTTTCTGCAAACAAGTCTTGTTCTGTTATGTTTAGTGCCTTGGCTATACCTGATATAGTCTCAGTATTTACATTTAATCTATTGTTTTCATATCTTGACAGCAACGATGAGTTCATTTGCAACTTAATTGCTAATTCATACGTTTTCAGGCCGGCTTTCTTTCTGTAGTACCGGATGTTTTCTCCGATGCTTATCATTTGAAACACTCCCTATACAACAACTTTATTTGCCCCCACAATACTACTACTAGTAATATTAGAGGTAACATGAGCCATTCTCCGCCTACTGCAAAGTATCCTCTAGCCTGGTAAGCTTGTACTACAAAATGGGGCGTTGCTAGTATTGCTAAGATGATTAATATGTTCGATAGTTTTTTCATATGTGCCTCCTAATATAATGACTCTTGTATAAACATCTTCAATTCCTGCGCTAACGTCCTTATGTACTGCAAAACTTCTGATTTCTTACTGTAGGGAACATCTTCCCACTTACTAGCATTAAACTGATCTAATGTAGCCTGCTTTAACATTTCTTCGTCACCCTTACAAACNGCNTAANGTTTTGATGATNNTGTTCCAATTAAGTTTAGTTCTGTGTGATGGTCTGTGATTCTCGTCGGCCCGCTCTGCTAGTTGCGCTATTTTTGTATCTATTTTTGATTCGAATTCTTCAATAAGTTGAAAAGCTAACTCTAATGATTTTCCACTTTTAAAATAATTGTTGACTAGTTGTCGTTGTACTTGC
>LV_Brine_h2_0102DRAFT_1000456_pt1 | contig 14613 bp, 20 predicted proteins | sample LakVidmifraction_3_FD_10600 | JGI IMG/M metagenome (IMG submission 10600)
CGGATTCTCCGCCCGCCCGCGTAGCTAAGCTAGGCACGTTTTTTTAGCGTGCAAGAGGCGAGCCCGTAGGCCCGCCCCGTCGCCCCTCAGGCGTCTGAGCCGATGATCGCGTCCTCGCCGACGGTCGCGTTCCTACCGATGTACGAGTCCTCGCCGATGTTCGAGTACGAGCCGATGTTCGAGTACGAGCCGATGTTCGAGTACGAGCCGATGATCGCGTGCTCGCCGATGGTCACGTTCTTACCGATGGTCACGTTCTCGCCGATGGTCACGTGCTCGCCGATGGTCGAGTACGAGCCGATGTACAAGTTCTCCCCGACGTTGACTTGAACGGTCTTGCCGTTCGGGTTCGTGTGCGTGATGGTTTTCATGCTTCAATTATACATCATTCTTGCGGTTCGTCAAGCAAAAAATCATTCATACGTCACTCTAATTCTCAGTAACGTAATGTTCTCGTTCCAATCAGTACCCCACGTTCCCCAATGTCCATGAGGAACGCCGACAATTGTTTCTTGAAAGCGTGGGCTGAAATTAATCGTGACATTACCACTACCTTCAAACAGCATCATTTTTACTGGATTGGTGCATACCGTCCACGCATCCACACTTGTCACGCCAGCAATATGACCCTGATAACCGCTAGGACCATCAAAGTCAACTCGACCGTCAAATGGCGATAGACTGTCTTGATGAATATAAGTCCAGCCAATCGGCTCTGGACTGTCATTTAGTCTATTACGAAATATGGGATTGAATCCATTGAATGGTTCAATGCTCCAAAATTGTCTATCTCGCCAGATATGGAGAGTATTTGGAAGATATGCTTGCGACACGTTTTCAAGCCTATAGTCAAGACTCAAGCATTGACCTGGACCGATACGTTGAAATTCCACCTTCGTAACGTGTCCGTTCACGCGAGGAATGGTAACGGGAAAATTGAAATTGTCGATGACGATACCGTTATCACAAAGATTGATAACACCTGGACCTGGACGCTCGAAAGTGACGATGGTTGCAAGTAATAGTGTAAGCATGTTTAATATGGTTTGGCTAGGGAGGTAGGTTACGATCCTACAGTTGAGATTGCTCTCGCTACATTAACAGTGTAGTGCGTCTACCAGTTCCGCCACCCCCTAGTGTTTTGTTTTTGTTGTATTGGTAGGCAATGAGGGAATTGAACCCCCGACTTCTGGATGTAAACCAGACGTTTTACCACTAGACTAATCGCCCGCTCTAAGTCAATCCCAAAGATGGAAAAAGTGCTCTCGGAACAGATTGAGGCCAGTTTCAACCTCAGCCTGCTCTTCCTCAGTCAGCATGTACATTGCACCCTCTGAATCGACAATCAGCTTGAATGCCCTATGCATCTTTTCAAGCATGACAAGCCACGCTTCGTTACCGCCATCCAACCCCATTGGAAAGCCATGATTATAAGTGTCAATATAAGCTCGCAGACGAGGCTCGATGAATGCAGCGACTGTAGTATTAAGAGACCACAATTCGCTATCGTCAAATCCGCGAGTAAGACGTTGCCACAAGAAGTGTATCTTGCGAGATAATTTCATATTAATCCTAAAGTGTATTGGAGCCATCGGTGGGCCACGATCCCACAACCTATCGCTTACAAAGCGATTGCACCGCCCACTTGTGCTACGATGGCATTTTCTTTTTACGAATGCGTTTAGCATTCTTATATAATGTTGGTAGACCGTGACGGTGATGCTCCGTCTTCCCGTGGATGAAAACCACGGATCCTAGCGAACGTAGACGAACGGTCCATCATACACCCTCTTACGAGGGTGTGGGCTTGAAAAAGAAGAATTACATTTTCAAGTGTATGGTGCCTCCGGTCGGTTCCGCCCCGACGACCTTCTGCTCTTCACGCAGACGCTATTACTAGCTGAGCTACAGAGGCAAGAGTGTATCAGGATACATGCTTATATTGGTGGACCGGGGGAGTGACGATCTCCCGACTTTCGGATGCAAACCGAATGTTTTACCAACTTAGAACTACCAGCCCATCATTTGGCTTGAAAGTGCTTATGTAGGATTCGAACCCACATCATCCCGAAAGGGGGATTCCGCTATGCGTTTTTGTGCAAGCTCTACCAGTTGAGCTAATAAACGCTTTCAAGTATATTGGAGTCTCTTGAGGGATTCGAACCCTCACTGTCAGCTTGGAAGGCTGTCGTGCTAGCCGTTAAACACCAAAGAGACGCATATCTTTACTATGTTTTTCAAGAGCATTTTCTAATTCCATAATGATCTTGCCATAGACAAGCTCTAAATGGTCAGGGACATTGTGACGATGATTCGAACCACGCTTTTCGTGGTACAGGTTCAATACAGCGGTGATCCGCAGAGCATTGTCACGCACCTTACGGGCCGCAACCCATGATCGCTTCACGTTGTCAGGCGTTTTAGCGTGATCTAACCGGTAAGAACTGTGACCAACTTTATAAGGCCCAGTCCTGCGTTCTTTTTTGAGGGCCTTTTGCCTCTTAGCCATTTGCTTAATTAGGTTCTTCAATGCGATCTACGTATTCATAGCGGTTCACTCCGTTTATTGTTGAGCTTGAAAAGCCAAGTGCATTTCAAGTGTATTGGTGCGGGTAGTGGGACTCGAACCCACGCACTGACCGTTTAGAGCGGTCTGATCTACCAACTGAACTATACCCGCAAAATTGGAATCACACAGGTTTCCAAATCTTAGTTATTGTCTCTACTTGCTTTACTTCNNNNCANTCAAGAGAATACTCAAAGTCATAACCATCAAAATAAGTACGGCTAACCACTAGCTCGTAATAAGGGCCGTCCCCTTCTCTAAATATGACACTAAGGATAGACCATTTGCCTTGGTCTTCCCACTCTCCGGTTTCTATAACCGTATACTTATCCGATTCGTCGGTGAAGATTTCAGCCGCTTCTGATTGTGTTAATTGTATCATAGTTTCCTGTGGTAAATCAATGCTTGAAAGATGGTGGATCAGGAGGGACTCGAACCCCCGGTGTTAACTCAAAAGAGAAGTGGTCTACAGCCACTTGCCATCGCCTCTCGGCCACCGATCCACACTTTGTACTGGCCTCCTCGGTGAGTGTTTCACTCACGTATTAGCCGGGATACGGCTAACATCCTAGCCTAGATGACAAGGAGGTAATGTGGTTTTTGCCGATTTCTTCACCACAAGTCTTTTATAGCATCGGCTCTACTCCCAATCATTATAATGCCGTACGTCAGATTGGGAGTTGAGTACGAGCATATTCTAACCGACACGGGACCAGTCTAAATGGTGCTGCGTGTCGTTGCTTTCTATCCGAATTGTCAAGGTGCCTTTCAGGTACTGAGGCTTGAAAGTGTATGGTGGAGTCGCGTTGCACGACCCCCGAGGCTATCACCCGGTCCTTTGGAGAACAATAAATTTTAAGTTTACCCATTTTGTGCGGCTTTGTTCAACCCCGCACTACTCTGACTGCCTGGAAATAAAGAGAGACGGCAGCAGTCGATTAGTTGTTGGCCTTTGAAAAGGCATGAGTCGCTTATCAAAGCGATCACCAACTTCACACTCTATTATACACTCAATCTCCTATGGAGTCAACAAAAATCTGCAAAATCTCGATTGCTTGCGAAACGTGCTCGTCCGTCAGGCCCGTTTTCATGCTTGTTTGCACGAAAAATGGAAGTTGTTCGGGTAGCATGTCAGAATCGTCATCGAAAATCACGAATTGCGGATCTTGAAGTCCGCAGACATCAAGCCATCGTTTGATTTCGTCTCCACGCATCGGGCCTAGCGTATCCGTTTTCGAGTCAACGCGGAGCCCAAATTTTCCAAGACGCTCCTGCAAAATTGCAACGGAACGTGGCGAATGTCGCCAGGAAGACGACAGAACGATTGTGTGCGTGTAAGAGCGGGCCAGCCTAGCAAATCTCTCAACGCATTTATCGTCTAATGCACCAATGCAGGTGCCTTTCGCGGATGCCGCACGAACAGCATCAAAGTTATTCAGAACGCCGTCAACGTCTAGAAAAAAAACAATCATGTTTTGGTATGCCACCGCTCGCCAACGACGACAGAGAGATCGTCACCGCCGCGATCGTTTTTGTGTTTCTCTCTAATGAATGTCATCCACTTAAAGCCTAATGGTGCAGCGTCCAAGTCAAAGAAAATCGTGTGCTGTCGTTTCGAGCCCTTGAAAAAGACAAGTTCCCATATTGGGAATTCCATCATATCGTCGGGTTTAGGTTTCACGCCATTCAGCGTCATGGTCTGTTGCTCGAACATGCGTCGAACAGCCGACATGCTATTGTCTACGCCGGTCGTTTGCTCTAACGCGGGAAAGCAGTCGCGACTCTCAATGGCCCACACCAACACAGAATCGGGATCAATCTTCTTGACGATCCTTTCTTTCTTTTCAAGCGTCCCGTCGCGAATAGCGACGGCAATAGCTAGAGCCTCTTCCTTAGTCTTCGCGGCCTTAACGGCCTTGAAGACTTTAGAAAACAGTGGGCCTGGGGTTATACCCAGGCCCACGAGGTCGTTCTTGTTGAGCATAGTACCGAAGCGTATCACACTCGGGTGACAGGTCAGCTACAATCCCAGTTATTCATCCGTCCATTGGCTCAACGTGGCGTTTTCGTTTCTAGTATCCCCGATAGGGAGAACTACGATCAGGACGGCGACACGACGCTTCATGCTTCTTGCCGCCCTTCGCACCGCAGTGCGAGCAAGGACTACGCTTGACAGTTCGCTTCACCGTCGTGGTCACTTCGACAACAGCTTCCTCCTCATATGCCGGAGCCTGCTCCGGCATAGGATACATCGGACTCTCGATCTGCCCATCAGCCTCGGCGAGCACTTCGTAACGACACACACGCAGCTTGGAACAGTTGTGGTCCTTAGGCACCGCGATGCAGTCGGCTGGATTCACTTTCACGAGCACAGTGCGAGCGGCAAAGTCGCGAGCGTACTCCAACGTACCGACGTGGTAGCCGTGGCTACATTCGTTGCGACGATCAGGATCGACCTTCTCACGAGACATTTCAATGACGTTGCCAATTGCATTGTTAACCGTACCAGAGTGCTGATCGAACCAGTCGTCACGCACGCCCTTGTAGCCGACGAAGCAACCATCTTCCGTGATCGGAAACTGACTACGGCCATTGTTGGTGTTTTCCAGAAAGTCGTAGAGTTCCGCGACGGCCATCGGCATCGGGTTGGCCATCAGGTTTTCAAGGAATCGAATCAGCGGATCAGTCGGCAGTCCTTCTCGAATGAAGTCGAGAATGCGTTCCGTCACCGTATTGTGAATCGGCAGATCGCCGTAGAACACTTGGCCATGCTTGACCGTGACGGGGCTATTTCTCATGGTCGCCGTAATGGTCGCCGGAATGTCGATGAGAGATTCCAGATCGTCGTATCGCTTTGCCTTAATCGCTTCCACGATTAAGACGTAGTTTGGATGACTCTTCCCGACCGAGAAGGTCTTGGCATCGAGAATCAGGGTGATGTTGCCATCGCCCGTAACGAGACTTGCAAAGTTTTTCATAGTTCAGACGGCCTCAATCAATTTGATGTACTGGATCACTGGTTCCATAGTCATATTACTTCGGTACCAGTCGATGCCAACCAAAATCGGGTATTTTTCGAAGAATTCTTTCTGATAACGAGGAGCGGTCGGCATCTTGATGTCAAAAATCCGACACAAGCGGCTGTAAACGCTCATGTTACTGACATTCGCCTCGTAAACCTTAATCAGGTTGTCACACTCTGTCGAGAGTCCAGCAATTTTCTCAATGAGAAACTTATGGCTAACGTCATCCCGATCATTTTGAAATCTCGACAGAGCAAACATATCAAGATTAGCCAAAAGCTTTTCGGTCATGTCCTTGGCGACAGCGGACAATTCGATGATACCGTGCTTGACACGAAGAGAGTCGTATCGCTTGACAGAGATTCCGTAAATTCGCTCGAAGCCGAGCGTGTTCGCGATGATATGAACGTCCTTCGGAGCGACCCTTTGGCCGTTCCAGATGGCCCAATTACCATCACGCGGCACACAGCAGGCGTCCTTAGCGTCAACGTCGGTAGCCGCGTGAATGCTATCCCACTCAAAGTTGGGATTACTGCGATTGTCGTGATTGAGAAGCTTGATCGGCATGCTACGCACTGTCGTACGTACGGTTCGAGCCTTACGCGGCACATCCGGCAACAGACTCAGCTTGGTCGTCAAGTCGCCAAACAATTCAGTCACGCGAGCGGCGTCCTTAATCTTCACAAGATAGAACTGACTATTGGTATGCGTTTGCATGTATTGACGAAGGCGACTCTTCATGTTATGCGTCATGTCCGCATCATCTTCAATGAAGATCATGTGATCAATATGTTCGGCAGCACGGAAGTCACCGTGCGTGCTATTTATGAAGAGTTTTTTGTCACGATGAAGAGAGCAGAATTGCATTGAGTACTTATCCTTCTCTTCTTGTTCGATTGCATCGGTTCCATGAAGCGAAAGTTCGCTCACCAAGTTACGGTACTTAGCTAGAGCCCGCAGCTTTTTAAGGACCGCCCCTTCGTTCGCGACACGACTTTCAAATTCGGCCCGCACCACAATAGCAGCCTCCATAATAGCAGTGGTCACGTTCGCAACCGTCTTGTCGTCGTAATGAACCTCTTCGCGACTAGCGGCAATAGAGACCGCACCCATCGGCAAGTTCAAGATAATAATGGCATTGTGGCCAAACGGGCAGGCAAAATAGCGATCAGAGACGGCGTAGCAAACCTGACCCATCATGACGTTAAGACGCGATGAAACAGGTGCTTTATGATTTATGTACAACGAGAATTCACTCGTTTCAAATTCCGGCTTCTCGCTATCGAAGTTGAGTTGGGCACCGACAATGTTCGGACGCACCTTGAAAAAGGTGTAGACACGTTGAGCGGCCTTGACGAAAACCTGAGCGTCGCCCGGCTTCGTGTTGATGCGGACCTCCAAGCCGTTCGGCTCGTCCGTATCGACCGTGTTCAAAAGAGCGAGCGTCGGAATCGACGACTCATTCTTGAAGGCTGAGTACGTGTACTTCTGTTTATCCCAAACAGATATGATCGTGAATTGGTCCGTGTACGCAAAGGGGGACTTGCTGCCGATACCTAGACAGCCAGTAAAGTCATTGCTATTCGTGCGAGTACTTTTGCCGTATTTCTTGTATACGGTTTCGATTTGAGTGGGCGACAAGCCCGTACCGTAGTCACGGATCGACAACCAAGGCTCTAGTTGATTTGGAAGATGAACATCGAACGGCTGATCGGCACAGCCAGCATCCGTATGAGAGTCGGATGCATTCGTGGACAATTCACGAACGATAGCCAGCGGCACGTCAGTGTAAATCTTCTTTGAAAGCAAGCTAAACATTTCCGCGTTTGCTTCAAAGGAGTACGTGCCTTCCTGGAATGAGCCAGAGCGTTCGACTTCGAGAGTTGTTTCAGTGAGCTTCATGTCAGTATCTTACCCCTTAGAGTCTAGCTTGTCAAGTGGAAATTTTGACCCATAGATCAAAAGCAGTCGCAGAAATTCTTGGTACTCGTCACATTGAGTCTGTTCTTTGCTACGCAGAAGAATAGTTTCAATTGCCGTCGCTCCTGCCATTAGCAAGGTCTCGAAACATTCATGCCCTTTGTCAAAGGCAATGTATTCGTTTTGCCGATCTCCAACCACAAAACAAATACGTCTGCAATTGTCCAAAGCTCCCCGATACACGATAATTTCTCTATCCATTAATGGTCTCGCGTTCTTTTCTAGCAATACAGCAACTCAAGCGACTCGCCATTCCATAGAATAGCCTGATGCTGTTCGATACACGGAGCACACGCCCACGTTGTACCTTCGGTTTCACCAGCTTGATACGTGTGATGATGTCCAAACACCCAGTGCCTGGGCTTAAACTGCCCTCGAATAGCGTTCAGAGCTTGCTTATCCGATCGCCCAAATTCCTTTTTGTACGAACCATAAGGAAAGTCGAATGGAAACTCGTGCGAGATCACAAGGTCGATTGTCTGCTGATAATCCAACGCCTCCATGACTTGACGATAGGTGATTGACTCTTGAGGCCACCACGACTTACCTTGGATCCGATGATCCTTGTCGATGGATGAAGCACCGCCGAAAAACATCACGGTGTAGTCTGTCAGTCGCAGGACTGATCCACGCGGCTGATAGATCATGCCTGACTGAAACGCCCCTTGATCTTTTTCAAGCTGATCGTGATTCTCATGATTACCATCAATCCAATAGAATGGCAGTGCTTCTGCCTTAGCAATCGTGGACGGATCCATATACGCTTTGTGAAACGTAAAGGGTTTACAGAATCCAGTGCCATTAGCCTGAATGTCGCTACCCGGCCACGCATAGCCAAAATCTCCCACTTGAATCATATGGGTAATATCAGGGTGCTGCTTGAGAGCACGAGCAATCGTGATGTTGAGATCGCTCCACATTCCGTGGACATCCCCCAAGATTAAGACCTTCATGATGTCAAGTCTTCTTCGTTTTCAAGCTCAGATTCCTGCCCAGAGAACGCCCAGTACAGAAACAATGTAAATGGAATGATAGGCCATATCAGTGACACGAAACCTCGCACCCAGCTATTGTCAGTGTCAGCACGATCCCAGGCGAGAGGTATACCGAGCACGTAGAGGATCCAAAACATCAGTCGTCCTTGTTTCGACAGGCGGTGAGGTCAGATTGGAATTTACCAGTGAGCAACAGATTGCGGCCAGTCAAGCACACAGCAATGACACGTCGCGGATCGGTATTCTGTTCAACGTCCATGCAGTAGCGAATCGCAGGCTCAATCCATGCGACATCACCATTGATAGATTCAACTTCACGATTAAGAATTAGCCGCAAAATTGCTTCGTTAGGACGCGGACAGTAAATACTGTGAGAGAAACGTGACGCCATTGCCCCTTCGTGACGTGACTTGAAAAGATCAAGGTCATTCACGGTCGCGACGCAGACGAACGGCACCTTGCGGTAGTAGCTACCACGAGCAGTCACCTTGCGAATTTCCGCTCGACCATCAAGAGCGGACAGTAGCCACATGAAAGCTTGATCCGGCACCTTTTCGATCTCTTCAATCACGAGAAGGGGCGGAACAACGTCGGCATCCATGATTGCGGCAATAGCACCAGCAGCCGTAGTCTGAGTGCCGTCGAATTCGATACAGCCCTCGACCCCCACCATATTCTTGACACCACCCAGAAGATCACTCTTGCCGCATCCGGGCTTGCCGTGCAAGACAGCGTGATAACGTTTCGTGTAATTGGTATCTTTGGCGGTTTGCAACGACGCCAGAACAATGTCGATTTGCGGATCGAGACCGTACAAGTGATCGAAGTACGTACCACGTTCGATCGTGACTTCCGCAATCACGTCAGTTTCATCGAACACTTCGAGATTGGGGCCGGTGGGCTTATGACCGCCCAGCATGCTCCACTTGCCCTTATTGCCAGCACACTTGAAAATGGCGTCCTTGACACCATTGAATTGTTTGGCCGGGTCGCCGCGACCAATGTGCTCGAATTCAAGTTCGACGCTGTAATGCCATTCACCTTCAACCAAAACAGGCACGATATCGTCTGGCAGTTCGGTTGACAGACGGAATTGTTTGCCTCGTGAGGCCGCGAGAGCACGATCCACGATCTCGTCTACCTGACGACGTGTAATCGAGACGTTCGAGCGACGTTGGGCTTTGCGTTCGATGGTGATCTTGTGACTCATGCCTCTATTGTACCCACTAAACAGCTATTTGTCAAGTGACTTCCATAAAACGCAGCGACCTAAGAAATAAGCCACTGCGATCAACATGAAGTAGTGTTCACATAGCACGAAAAAGAGAGTAGTGATGGGCAGTAGAAACATACATACGCTTAACACGATGGAGCCGAGCAGAAGACTCAGGGCGTGGTGCTTCACTTCACTGTCACCATAGCATTTTGAGGCACGAAAACGATACAATTATTGGTTTCAAGACAGAAGACCTTGGCTTGAGGTCCACCGTACAATTTCAAGAACGTCTTGCCGTCATAAGTAAACCACGTTGCGTTTCTTAGAGACCAAAAGAACTTCATACTGCGTAGAAAACAAGGTCTTCTTGTTTCTCGTCCCAGGACATATTCACTAACCCAAGCTCAACCAGATGCATAAGATCTTCGCTAATCGCCAGAGTATTAATCTCTGTAAGAAGCTGGTCGTCTGTGAAGTAATCTGGCATTCGCGAGATAGCCAATATAGTAATGTACTCGGAGTATTCGCCGTCAACTGAGACACGTGAGCACTCTTCAAGAGGCTTGAAATAGTCAGATTTATTGTGCATAATTTCTCCTAAACAGTTTGTCGATTTCAAAACATTCGGCGTTCGTCTTTTTGTTTCGAGTACCAAAAACGACAGTGATAAAGGCCAGTCTACATCCCTTAAAGTCTGCGTGCCACCACAGATGCCAGCCATCATAACGATGCGTCGCTAGATTTAGCCACCATCGACGTGTATATGCGTTCAGATCAAGCATAGCCGGTAATCGTATTAATGATGCGGACGGCAGTTTCCTCGTCGTTATCTTTAAGGATGCGGACGGCCATTTTGTGGTACCTGGAACGTTTAATGCCTACGTGTTTCCAGTCCCAAACCTCGTCCTTCTTGATGGTCGTAGCCTTTTTGGTTCCGCACACACATTCTTCTCGCTTGAAGATGGTGCGTTTGCCAAGTGCTTCGTAGAGGCGTTTTGCCATAGACAAAACTAACTCCTCTTTTTCTTTTTCAAGCGATTCAGACGTAAAGTGAACTTGCGATACGTCTACACCCTTAGCGTGTAAGTCTCGAAGATAGCGACCTAAGCGAGACCTCTTTCCGCAGTAACGGAAGTCGAATTCATTGAGGCTAATCTTAGCATTTTTGTCATGCACGACCACAACGCCTAACTGTTTCCATTGGTGACGTTCGCCATAGTGGATAAACGTTGCCTGCATTGATGGCGACGCATTAGTCGGTACTGGCACTGGTGGCAAATTACGATTAAAGTTTCGAAGTCCCGCTTGGGCCGTGAAAACGTTCAATCGTTTAGGGTTTAAGTGTGTCATGATTGGTAATATTAGCGGTAACGATTGTCACTTTTGCTGTCACAAAAACATAATCACTTTTGTAACGACGTATGTTAATCTTCCAGGTCTTCGCCATATTGGGCGAACGGCAGAGGCGTAGGTTTGGGTGTTGCGGTCGGCCACATTTTCTTGACACCCTTAACGACTAAGCCGCCAACAATGAGACCGCCAAAGATGACGGGGCACACCACACACATTCACTCACCATCCTTTTCGAGTTGTTCGATTACCCAGATTATCATCTTAAGTTCGGCTTCTAATATTAGACTCTGTCGTTCAATTAGGGCTCGTTTAGCTCGAAACTGTTCGATTCGGGCCTGTAGCTTAGTTTGCATATCTCAGGATACCCCATCTAGTGGCTAAGTCAAGTTCTTTTCAAGTTCCTTACGCAGAGCCTCCACACACTTATCACAAACCTTACCAGAGACATTATTGAGGCGACCGAGGTCGATACCCATGAGTTTGGTGCCGCAAATGGCGATCTTGGCGGGTTTATCTTCGTTGCGGATGATGTGGGCCAGCGGAGGCCAGTAGGACGGAACCTCGTCCATCATGGGTTCGATTACGGGCTCAGTCAGTGTTTCTTTTATCATTTTCAAGCTCTTTCAGAACTGCCTTTAATAGAGTCATATGACCAATAAGAGTAGTTACGACTGTGGGATTGTCATAGTACATATTCATGATGAGTTCGATGGCGGGAATCGAGTTACGGACCTTAGTGACTAAATTGTCTTCCTTGGTATTACTCATTTTCATTTTCAAGCTACTCCAAAACCATAGTCAATGTCAATGTACAGATCGTTGTGCGTGTTCGCTTTGGGGCGACGCTCATTAGGGTCTATCTTAGCCGATCCTTTTCTTTTCGTTATAGTTTTTGTTTCCCTGTGCTCACACACAAACACTAACAAAGCTCATTCTCCGCCGGGCAGATTCTTGCAATGGCTCGAAACGGAATTCTCCAGGATGTCGGCTCGCCCACAAGCACTTCGGCCCCGACCGTGTGTTATCGGACCTCCCTCGCCTGAGTGCGTTCTGCGATCGTGCAGATACAAAAAAAACACGGCCAGCGTTTGCTTGAAATAGATCAGCTAGCGTCCCTGGACGCAGCTTCCAGCCAACCAGCCTCCCAATCGTCGTGGTCGCTAGTAGCTTCTCGATACGGGTTATCCTGTAGCCCCTCACCGTCACGGTACGCATCGTAGCCTTCGTCGTATTCTGAACTCATGTTTGCATGATAATACTTTTTCGAGCTATTGTCAAGAAGTTCTTGAAAAAGAAAAAAGTGGTTGCACACCTACCCTCTTGAGTGTACTATCTCGTGTCGTCGGGATCTTTTGAATGCAGGAGCCTAGCTAGGGCTCGCAAGATAGGTGTCCGCAAACCCCAATCCGGCGGTTTGGCACAATCCAGCAAATTGTGGCGTTTTGCGTGTAAACGCTGTACGTCTGTTGCCCGTCCTGCACTTTTCAAGGAATAGCTTGACATTACGAGGAATCGTGATATGATAGAAGTGCCAGACTGATGGCTTGAAAAAGTCACCACCTAACTATGCGATTGCCAGTATCGTCAAACTGGTGACAACTTGAAACACTGCGGAGTAGAGAAGCCTGGTTGTTCTCGTCTGCCTCATAAGCAGAAGATCGTGGGTTCAAATCCCACCTCCGCTACCATCTAAGCCTACTGACCGTCAAGCCTCAGTAGCCACAAAACCGCAGCCAGTGACGGCTGGAAACGATCAATATAAGATCGTGCCCAACGGAGACATCGGGGGTCAAACCCTGGTGTCTCTTTTCGTTTTCAAGCACACCGGGTGTCTTGAAGTAGTCTTCTTGGTAAGTGCCCCTAGTAAGTATGGGGTGTGTTTCTTGAAAAGGCTAGAAGCCCGAGCATCGTCATTACTAGCAATCCCCAGAACTCTGGAAGCTTCGCTACCGTCCTTACTATGCGGCGATCCCAAAAACTCTGCAAGTCTAGACAATCGCCTTACTAGTGTCTAAAGCAGAAGTGGCTTGAAAAGGAAGAACTGGGGGCGGGCGTGCTCAACTCCTATCCCCATAGGAGGAGCACCACCCGTCGCCGTGGCCCTTGGCCCGCCTTCGCAACACCCTATCTTACTTCATTTTCAAGCGATGTCAAACAGCCTATATGTTTTATGCTGACATGGTTTTGTCGGTTTGACAAGTAAAATCATGGATTTATCAGAAACTGTTGGAGCGGGTCTCTCCCCGCGTCAAGTCTAGTTACCGAGCCCTTCGGCATGGCGACGCGACTTTCCGTTTGAACCGCTTGTTACGGAACCGCAACAGAGAGGCAGATGGATGCCCTGAAAGGATTTACACCTAAGTCTTTCGCACCATTTCCTAGGACTGTGTGCGGCTGTTCTGTTTCTTGTGTTTTTGAACTACAGGGCGGACATATCATACCATCGTTTTCAAGATAGTCAAGCGGAACGCTTGAAAAAGAAATCGCCCGTCTCGTTTGACATTCCCACGGATCGGCGTATCATATGGAGTACCGCCAATCGGCACGAACCAACAACAACGGAGAATCGACATGATGCAAGCAACGACCGACTTCCTGAACCGCGAGGGTATGAACTACAGCGTGCAGGCCATGCTGGCACCGCACCCCGTGCATCGTGATCAGAACATCGAGGGACAGTACCACCTCGTTCGCTCTACGGACAATGTCGTGATCTCGCCGAAAACGGTCTCGAAAAAGTACGTCGCGACGTGCCCGATCGACATGATCGCCCCGATCGCCCCTCTGATCGCCGAGGGCTGGGTGACGCCGGAGCGAGGCTTCATGCTCTCCGGCGGGTCGCACGAGATGCTGGTGTTCAAGATCGACGGCGGCAAGCTCGACAACAGCGGCAAGGTCGACGGTGAGGATTGGGACCACTTTTTCCAGCTTCACAACTTCCAGGGGTCCGGATCGTTCTTCGGCTCGCTCTTCGCCCGCCGTCAGATCTGCTCGAACGGTGCCGTTCGCATCGTGAGCAAGGGTAACGGGTTCCGTCTCCGCCACATGGGAGCCCTTCAAGCGAAGTACGAGGATGCCATGCGAACGTGGGAAGATATCCAGGTCGAGATCCGCAAGCTCTCGAAGCGGATGACGGTCTGGAACGGTCAGACGCTGACCTACTCCGAAGCCGTCGCCCTCTTCCACATGATTTACGATGTCGAGGATCCGAACGACATCGCGACGCGGACGGAAAACGAACTCAACTTCGCGATCAGCGAGTTCTCGAATCCGGGCCGTGGCACCTACGGCAAGACCGTTGCGGACGTCTACAACGCGATCACGGCGACGAACACGCACTATGCTCCCAAGAGTAGCCGCGAGACGGAAACGAAGCGGATGTCGAGCCTCTTCAATCCGAACGGTTCGCGGAACCTTCTCGAAGGTCGGGCAATCGAAGTGCTGTCGAGCCTCTGATTAGCCTCGGGGTGGCGGTTGACA
>LV_Brine_h2_0102DRAFT_1000481_pt1 | contig 14112 bp, 13 predicted proteins | sample LakVidmifraction_3_FD_10600 | JGI IMG/M metagenome (IMG submission 10600)
AGGTTCCTTGATAGTAGCTGCAGAAGCTACAGCTCCAGGAACAGCTAGTCTTAACTCTTCATCTTCTACAGTAGCTAAAGCTTCAGCAGACATAAATAGTGTAGCTTCTATTTCTAGCGAAGCGATAATAAGCCCCGTAGTAACTATAGAAAAGTACGGTATACTAGACCTATATAGTAGTATATCGTTGGTAGCTAAACCTAGCAAAGATATAAGCACTAGTATTAGCTTAATATCTAGTACTAATATTATAGATATTATAGAAGTAATCAGGTCTTCTACTAGTAATACCAACGCAACAAGTATATTAACAGCTAAACCAAGTAAAGAAATAAATGCCTCAGCCTCTTTATTATCTATAGAAAGTATAAGTTTAGTAGCACATAAAGATATTAGTTCTTATACTATACTAGTATCTAGCACTATACTAATAGCCCAAGCTACAAGCCAAGGGCTAACAGCTTGGGACTTGTGGTCAGCGGTACATGATGCCAGATATACTAAAGAGGAACAAGCTTATAGTATCTGGAATTCCACACTAGGTAACTATCCTGTAGGTTCTTTTGGTTATTTTATCAGTAATAAAGTACTAAGTATATCTAAATTTATAGGACTAAAATAATGCAAAAATCAGCATATGAAAAGCTATTAGAGACCTACATGGCTAAGCATACAAAAGAAGAAGGAGCAGAAGAGGTTTGGGGTACACAAATATCTTCTGTTTCTAATACTACTACTATAGGGTTTTATATTAAGCAAAAGGTGCTAACCTTATCTAAATTTTTAGGATTAAAATGAGCTTGGAAAGTGAAGAGCTAGAAGAGAAAATAAACTGCTTAATAGAGGGACACAGTAGTATTAATTTATCTTTCATAACTTAGAGGTTAAAGTATTGGAACATAGAGAAATACTAGTAAGCTTAGAAAACAGCATTAGAGATAGTACTGGATACGAAAGGTTAACTAGTGTGCAGAATATAGAGCTTATGAACACACTAAGAGATGTAGCAGCTAAGCAGGAAATACTACTAGAGGAAAGACAAGGATCAATTGACTTCTGGAGACACATGAAAGAAAAACTAGCAGGAGCCACCATAATAGGGGCTCTAGGTATTTTAGCTTCTGTGGTGTGGTACGCTGTTATAAGCTTTTTGCAGGTTGGCCCAAAGTAGGTTGGTAACCAGTATCCTAAGTAAAAAAGTAATTCTTAGCTTGACAACCTCAGAATTTTTTAGTATAATACTATAAAGAGTGTCAAAATATATTAGGAATGTTACGATGGAGGAGCTTAAAAGATTTCCTATAAAATACGTACGCGACAAGGTAAAATCACAATATAAAAAAGCTACAGAATGCTTTATCTGTGGCTCTAAAGAAGAGCTAGAGTTCCACCACTATAACACAATAACCTTGCTATTTGATAAATGGCTGAAACAAACTGGACACAGTATTTCAACCGTTGAAGAGATAGAAAGAGTTAGAGATATTTTTATTGAGGAGTTTAAGGAATTACTAGTTTCTCCAGAGCAAACCGTAACACTTTGTAAGTTCCATCACACAGGTAACGGTGAAGCTAAGAAAGGCAAAGGCTTACACAAAGTATATGGTAAAGCCCCTGCCCTAATTACAGCAGCCAAGCAACAGCGTTGGGTGCTAAAACAAAGGAACAGATACTATGGGGTGGATTAATAACCTAATAGAGAAACTAAACCCCGCGCAAGAAGAAATTGCAATGGACGAAGGCTATTCTGTCCAGTCTACAGCAACACCTATAACTTATCAAACAGCTTATAACCATATCGAGGTAGTTAATCGAGGTGTAAACTTACTAGTAGATTCTGCTGCTGAGATTACAATGGATTTAAATGAGGGTAAGATAAGTGGTATCTCCACAGTGGAGACTTCTGTAAGACCAAAGAAGGTTGAAAAACTTATAAACTTTAGACCAAACCCACATATAAACGCGGATTTGTTCAAAAGAAACATATACTTAGACTTAATACTTGAAGGCGATGCCTTTATCTACTGGGATGGGGCTCATCTGTATAATATACCCGCGAACAAGATGGAAATAATTACAGACAAGAAAAGCTTCATAAAAATGTACAAGTACGGAGCTACTGATTTTTCAACAAAAGAGATCATTCATGTAAGAGATAATAGTGCAAGTTCTATCTATAGAGGAACTTCTAGGCTTGTATCAGCTTCTGGCAGTTTAAGAATACTACAGAATATGAACAACTTCCAAGAGTCGTTCTTTAAGAATGGCACAGTGCCAGGGTTAGTATTAAAAACACCTAATATACTATCTAAAAAAATAAAAGATAGAGTACGAGCAGACTGGTCAAGATTATATAACCCTAAGGATGGGGGGCGTAGACCAATCATCCTAGATGGTGAATTTGAAATAGAATATTTAGGCACTAGCGACTTCCAAGAGTTGGATTTTGCAGACTCTATAAGCGCACAAGAAAGAAAGATTTTAAAAGCGATAGGTGTCCCACCAATTCTTTTAGACGCAGGTAATAACGCTAACATATCCCCTAACCAAAAACTGTTTTATACAGCAACTGTAATACCTTTAGTATTAAAGCTTACACAGGCGCTGGAAGGTTTCTTTGGTTACGATCTTAAGCCGGTTTACCAAAACATACTAGCCTTAAGACCCGATTTACGAGATGAATCAGCGTATTACACATCATTAGTTAACGCAGGCATCATTACTCGAAATGAAGCAAGAGAAAAACTAAGACTAGAAAGAAGTGACCAAGATTTTGCAGACGAACTTGTACTTCCAGCTAATGTAGCAGGTAGTGCTGTTGATCCTGATTTAGGCGGAAAGCCTGCTCAGAGTCCAGATGCAGAATAAAAAAAGTCACATAACAGAGGATAAAATATGACAAAGTTGTTAAAGCTAACGTCTAATTTTGCTATCACAGAGAAAGCAGATGATGACGGTACTTTATTAATTTCTGGCTGGGCCAATACTACCGATAAGGATAGAGCTGGCGACGTAATCCTAGAAGAAGCTTGGAACAAAGGCGGGCTTTCAGATTACTTAAACAATCCTATCATTTTAGGCTATCATAAACATGATAACCCTATTGGACAAATGGTAAGCCATTCAGTAAGTTCTAAAGGTTTATTCATTACAGCGGAGATAAGTAAGGCTGCAGGTAATGTTTATCAAATGATTAAAGAAGGCATCTTAAAGAGCTTTAGTGTAGGCTTTATGGTTAAGGATGCTGATTACGATAGTACAACAGATATTTTCGTGATTAAAGATTTGGAACTATTGGAAGTCTCTGTGGTAAGCGTACCTGCAAACCAACATAGTACTTTTAGTGTATCTAAACAGTTTGAGTCTGTAGAAGACTACAAAGATTTCAAACAAAAGTTTGTTTCAGAAAATGAGCAAGCTAATATAAATAAACAGACGGAAGCTGAAGCTGACAAAGCTACAAATGTACCAGAATCAGAAAACGCTAAAGCCACGAAAACATTGGAGAAACACATGACACCAGAACAAATTCAAGAAGCAATCGCAAAAGGCATTGCAGCTGCAGAAGATAATAGAGTAGCAGTAGAAAAAGCAGCTACAGAAAAAGCTGCTACAGAAAAAGCTGCTACAGAAAAAGCAGCTACAGAAAAAGCAGCTAAAGTTGAGGTTGGTACTTCAGGTACAGAAAAACTAATTGCTGACCTTACAGCACGCTTTGAAAACTCAGAAAAAACACTTGGCGAAAGCTTAGAAGGTGTTCGCACAGAGCTAAAAGAAAAGCAAGACGAAATCGTAGCAATGAACAAGAGCAAAATGCACTACGAAGAAAAAAACGCCATTAACATCGAAAAAGCTGATGTTGACAACGCAGTACTACTAGGTAAAATTTTAGGTAAATCGGCAGAGAGTACGCGCTTCGCTGCTAGTATCTTACAAAAAGCACCTACAGACCATCACAGTGCTTTGACACAAGACTGGGAACAACAATTCTCAACTAATGTATTAGCTGATATACGTAGAAAATTAGTTGTAGAACCTATGTTCCGCAATATTGCTATGACAACAAATAAAATGCATATCCCTGTTAACCCTGAAGCTGGCTACGGGCAATGGATTGCTTCTTCTGCTTATAATGAAACAGCAGCTTCTACAGGTACTGCTGTAGAACATGACATCACAGACACAACACTGACGGCTTATAAACTAGCTGCTAAAGAGTATATTGGTTACGAAGAAGAAGAAGATTCAATCATTCCTCTACTACCAATCATCCGTGATGCCGTAGTCCGTAGAATGGCTAAATCTTCAGACCAAGCAATCTTACGTGGGGCAGGCAGTGGGTCTGCAGACCCTATCACAGGTATTACACAACTAGCTACTACTGCAGGTGGGGCTTACGTTACTGAACTATCTATTGGTGGTGCGGCTAAAACAACTGCTGATCTCCTACAGACAGTACGTCGTGGTTTAGGTGTTCGTGGGTTAGATCCTACAGAAGTAGTATATATTGTAAGCACTGCTGCTTACTATGATTTACTTGATGACCCTGACTTCCGCACAGTAGATTTAGTAGGATTACAAAACGCTACTTTATTAACTGGGCAAGTTGGTAGTGTAAACGGCTCCGCTGTTGTAGTTTCTGGTGAATTTGATACAGTAGCTATTGGTAACACTGCTGCTGTAGCAGTAAATACATCAAACTTCCTAAAAGGTGAGTTACGTGGTATGATGATGGAGCGTGATAAAAACGTAGAATTCCAACGTAATGTACTAGTTGCTTCACGTAGAATGGGGTTCATTCCAATCATCGGTGGTGTAGGGCTTCAGTACTTAACTACGCAACTTAGTAGTAAATAAGTAATATAAAATGGGGGCATAGCGCCCCCATTTTTTTAATATTTATAAGTAAGGGTATAGATATAATGCTTGAAAGAACTTTGAGAAATACGGTGTTAGAAAAAGAATGTATAAAGTGTAATATAGTCAAGGAATTAAATCTTTTCGCAGTAGCCAGTAGAAACAGAGATGGACATACAGGTAGCTGTAAGGCATGCCGTAAGCTACAAAATAAAAAATACTACATAGAAAATAAAGAGCATATAACTGCAATAAATAACCAGTACAGAGAGGATAATAAGGAGGCTACAATTTTCAGAGGGAAGCAGTACTACCAAAAAACCAAAGTATCCAGATCTGAGAAAAGTAAGCAGTATTACCTAGATAATAAAGAGGCTATAGCCTCACAAGGTAAGCAGTACAGACAAGATAACAAAGATAAATGCAACGCAAAAGCCGCAAAATATAGAGCAGCAAAACTAAATGCAATCCCTAGCTGGTTCAGCGACTGGGACAGATTCGTATTAGATGAAGCATATAGTACTGCTAAGTACAGGGAGGAACAAACAGGTGTAAAACATCACGTTGATCACACAGTACCTTTGCAAGGTAAGTTGGTCAGTGGTTTACATTGTGCAGATAATATACAGGTTATAACTGCAAAAGAGAACCTGGTTAAGAGTAATAAATGGGAGCCATAAAATGTCGGAATTGATTACTCTTGAGGAGTATAGAACGTACAAAAACATAACTAACCCTGATAAAGATGATAGAATACGTTATATAGTAGCTGCTGTTAATGCTCTAGTAAAGCACTACTGCAATAGAAAATTTGTTGAGCATTACGCAGATAACAATCTAATTCAGTATTTTGATGGGACAACTAGTACCGCTGTATACTTAGACGAATTTCCCGTAGTAAATGTAGTAGCAGTTAATGTGTCTACCGACGGGGGTGTAACTAATACGCTACTAACAGAGGACACGGACTACTTCGTAGACACAGAAGATGGTTACGTAGAAACTGCAACAGGATCAAACTTTACTAGAGGTACCCGTATTAAACACCATAGTTTAAAGGTAGAGTATGCTGGAGGCTTTGAAGTAGCCCCAGATGATTTAAAAATAGCCTGCTTAGACTTAGTAGACTATTATAAAAATGAAGATTATATTCCTGAGAAGTCTATGGGACGAGCTGGGGAAATAACTCAGTTTGTAACTAAGAGTCTTCCACCTCATATCAAACGAGTGATGGACTTATACAGAATTATCTACTAAAATGAGTACTACAACTAGAGACCTTCGAAAGATAGCCAAGAGGCTAGGAGGCAACTTAGAACGAATAATAGGGCGTACTGATAAAGAATATGCTCGGTCTATACATATAGTTTCTCTATCTAAAACAGAGCTAAACAACAACTTAGGCGCTGAGATGGGGAATAAAGTATTCGAAAAGTTACAAGGCTCAGCCTTAGCTAACGTAGGTGGATCAAAAGGAACCAGAGTACCTTCTATACAGCGACTGAATGAGCAGGACTTAGCAGGTCTAGGAGACACTCAACACCTGTACTACCTTAAAGGAGACCAGATAGCCATTATAACAGATGACTACACTTCTATGAAGTTGCGATTAAATAACACCCTAAGAGCTGCAGCGGGAAGATCAAACGAGGCTGTTAACTCTGAAAGTAAAGACCTACCAGATCCTCCAGTTTTAAAAATATCTAATAAGTCCAATAACCAGCTAATAACTTTAAACTCTAGGTACGGCATCAAGTCAGGGTTTACTCTTAGTTTGGCTAAACAAGTAAGCAAGTACACTACTGAAATCACGGTAATTGTACCAAAGGATAATGTTACACGGACTAGAAATATTTTCAATAGGTTAGAGAAAGCAGCAGAAGATCAACTAAGCGGCCCAAGTTCTGTTCCAGTAAATAGACTGCAAATAGAACTAAGTAAGATGCTAAACTACATGAGCGAGAAAAGGCCTACAGCTACATCTAAGAAAGTAAAGGCAATTAATAGTAAGTATAATGCTAACACTAAAACAGTAAGTACTACTGTAGGCATCAAAAACCACGTAGTAGATTCTAAAGGCTTCCAAAGGTCACAGAGTAGCTTAGATAGTATATTAGGCGCGCTGAATACCAATATTTCTAAAGCTGTAAGAGGTAGGATGCATGCCAGTGGAGCGCCTTCAAGTAAAAGGTATCTAAGAAATCAGACAGGTAGGTTCTCAGAGTCAGTACTAGTTACTGCACTTACCTTATCTGCCCGCAGCATAACTGCATACTATAACTACCAAGCAGAACCTTACGATGTATTTGACCCTGCTGGAGAACCAAATAGGTGGAGCTCTAGAGGCCGAGACCCTAACAGGATAGCGGGCAATGCTATAAGAGACCTTTTAAGAACAGAAATGGCAGCCAATAATATAGGTAAGTCCAGAATATTCACTAGGAGGGCTAGATAGTGTCAGCCAGATCAAAAATAACAGAAAAACTAGTAAGTCTATTAAAAGAAATAGACGGACAAGGTATTTATGCATCAAATGTATATGATAACGTAACTGCAAAACTTCTCTTTTGGGATGAAGTAAATGACTACCCACACTTGTGTGTAGTTCCAGGAGCAGAACAAAGAGAATACCTACCTGCTAGCTTTAAGTGGGGTTACTTATCTATTTCGGTAAAAATATATGTAAACTCAGATTATAACCCTCTAGATGAATTAGAGGCAATCTTAGAAGATATAGAAAAGGTAGTAGATGCTAACTATCATTTAGTTTTCAACACAGATACTTCAGATAAGATAGAAGATCTAAGGATAGTATCTATTACCACAGATGAAGGATTGTTAGCTCCTTACGGGGTTGCAGAAGTAGACTTGGTAGCTCAGTACCAAGTTAAATAAGTATCAGAGTATAAAGATAATAGTCGGATAACTACTGATACTAGAACAATATTTTGGAGAGCAAAAAATGGCTTTAAATTTATCCCGCAGCACGAAGCTATACGTTTCAACTGTGAAAACAGGGTTTACCTCATCTAATACTTTTGAAATACCAGTATTAGATGGATATTCTTTTTCACAAGACGCTGCAACGCAGGAAGTAACTTTATCAGAGGCTGGTATTGCACCAACTCGTGGTAAAAGAATCTTTAACACTGCACTTAACCCTGCAGAAGTATCAGTAACTACATACCTAAGACCTTACTTAGACACTACACATAAAGCTGTTGAATCAGTACTATGGGAAGCTCTTGTTGGCGCAGGGCCTGTAGGAACTAATACTAAATCGGGTGCTACATACTTTGAGGCTGACTTTGAAAATTCAAACGTGCATCAACTATTAGCGCTACAATTCTTCTTCGTACTAGAAAATACAACAATGCATGTTGAGGATGTTATCCTTAACACAGCAGAAATTGATTTCTCTATTGAAAGTATTGGCTCTATTGCTTGGTCTGGGCAAGGCTTAAAAATAACAGAACAAACAAATGCAGCAAACTTTCCACAATCAGGGGAGTTCCTAGCTATTGCTGCAAATGCAGAGTTTATTACTAATAAACTATCTGTTATGGGTATCTCTAAAGCTACAACTACTACATCAGCTTACTGGACTGTAGATTATGCTACACTCCTAGATGATACAGCCTTACACAACTTAGTAGATGCAACAGTATATACTGCTGATATTACTGTAGATGGCGGAACTACACAAACAATATCTATTGACCCAGCTACTATAGGGGGCGATAATGTAGCAGATGTAATAGACGAAATCAATGAGCAATTAGACGGTGCTTATGCAGAAATTAGTGACGGTGATTTAGTTATTACTTCCGCTAGTTCTTCTTCCACATCTGTAATGCTTATTTCAGATGGTGCTATTAATGCTTTATTAGGGACTATGGATTCTAACTTCGTTAATATAGGTAGTGAAACAACAGGGCAAGGCAGTCTTAAACCGTATAACATTGCTATCACTGGTGGCTCATTATCTATTGATAATGGTGTAACATTCTTAACTCCGGAAGAGTTAGGTGTTGTTAATAACCCTATAGGGTCATTTACTGGTGCTAGAAGTGTTTCTGGTAATGTTACTTGTTACTTAAATACAGGTACTAGCAACTCAGGTGGTTTACTATCTGACTTAGTATCAGATACAACTACAGTAACGCAAGAGTTTGAAATGTTATTAAAAATTGGGGGTGCTGCTACTCCGCGCGTAGAGCTTGATATGAAACATGCGCATTTAGTAATTCCAGCAGTTGCAACAGATGATGTACTAGGTTTAGACATCGCATTCTCAGCTTTAGGTCAAGATATCGACACTACAGATGAGTTATTGGTTAGGTACTTCGCTACTCCTTAGTAGCTTAGTATAGTTTTTGAGCGAAAGTATATGTTGACATGTATTGCTGGGTGCCCTACTCACCCAGCTAGCTTACTTTAGTTATATAATATATATAGAGGTAGGGTCTTTATATATAATGGAATTATTCATGGAATTAAAATCACTATTAAGCGCAACATCAACAGTTTCTGTTGATTATCCAGACCCAGATTTAAAAGGGTTTACAATCTCTGTACAGTATATGTCAAGAGATTTAATTCAAACATTGAGAAAGAAAGCTACTACTATAGGCTTTAATAAGTCAACTCGTCAACCTGAAGAAACTATTGATGAGGATTTATTCTATAAACTATATGTTGGTTCTGCTATTAAAGGTTGGACAGGTTTAAAACTTAAGTACTTAAATGAACTTATGCCTACAGACTTATCTGAAGTTGCAGACACGGAAGCTGAGTTAGAGTACTCTGACGATTCTGCTTTAACTTTGGTGCAAAACTCAGCTAACTTTGATGCTTGGATTATGACTGTTATTAATGATGTATCACTTTTCAACAAGACCGTATAGACCTAGACATATCTTTACTAAAGAGATTTGTAGCAGCTTCTAGAGAAGGGTTGACTAAAGAAAGATACATAGAGTCGTGTGAAATAACAGGCTCTACACCTATAGAAGAAGAAATGCCCGTAGACGAGACAGAGTTAACCTTTGACCTTCTGCGGGTTCTTCAAGTATACAGGCTTTTAAAATCAACAATGGATAGCTTCTCTGGTGTCTATACGGGCAAGGATTTATCCTTATTAGATTATCTATTTAATTTATATGAAGTCCCGAAAGATTTACAACTAATATACTTAGAGTATATTATAATTATAGATGAAGATAATATATCTTATTATGCTAGTAAAAGCAATAAGAAGGCAAAGGTGAAAAATGGCGGGTAAGGGCACAGTAATAAAAACCTTAAAGGTTGAAGTAAGATCTGACGGCGTACTTAAACTAGCAGGTGGGTTAGATAACGTAAAGAAAAAAGCTAATGAAACTAGTGGTGCAATAGACCGCACTAATAAAGGTACTGCTGGCATGGCTAACAGTACTAAAAACTTCTCTAAGCAAGCGCAGGGGATGGGGGGCGTAGTACGCGCATATGCTACTATAGCGGCTCATGTCTTTGCGCTTTCTGCTGCCTTTAATATACTAAAAGTTAGCGCGGACTTAAGCGCAATGGAAAAGTCTGCTAGAAGTCTAGCAGCTACTACAGGGGTTAACTACGCTGGCGTAGCCAGAAGTTTAAAAGATATTTCAGAAGGTGCTTTAACTTTCGCTGATTCTATGCGTACAGCTAACTTAGCTTCCTCAGCAGGTATAGCCCAAGGTGGGCTAGAAAGATTAGCTACTATAGGTACTAAGGCTGCTACTGTTTTAGGGCGCAGTGTACCTGACGCTATCAATAGACTAGTGCAGGCTGTTGTAAAGGGTGAGCCCGAATTAGTTGATGAGTTTGGTATTATACTAAGATTAACAACTGCAACAGAAGCATATGCTGAAAGTGTTGGTAAGTCTGCTAAAGACTTGTCTACCTTCGAAAAATCACAGGCTATTCTTAACCAAGTATTAAAGCAAGGTGAAGACAAATTTGCTAATATTGGGGTAACTGCTAAACCATATCAAAAGCTATCTGCTGAGTTCCTAGACATAGGGCAAAAGATACTAGAGTTTTTATCAGGCCCAGTTACAGGTATAGTAAGCCTTCTAGCAAACAATTCATCATTAATAGTTGCTGCTATTATAGGTATTTCTACTGCTCTTATTAAATTGGCTATACCTGCCGTTTCAGAATTAGGTAATACATTTACTAGTAAACTCGCGGTAGGGATAACTGAATCTACCGCAAGATTAGATGCTTTAAAAAAGAAAGGTTTAGAACTAAAAAAATCTCTAGGTACCAATTTAGCTACTGAAAGAAAAGCTAGTGGATCCTCAATAAAAGCTAGACTAGCAGGCAACCCAGAAATGTTAAAGTTTTCTAGAACTGGATCTTCTGCCATAGCTAAAGCTGTAAAAGGAGGCTTAGGCGGCTCAGATTTCTTAACTGCAGTAAATAAGTCCTTAAAGCCTTATATATCTTCTTTACGAAATAAAACAAAGTTTGCTGTAGAGAATGGACTTAAGACAGTAGAGTTTAGAGGGAAAAACATAAGTACAGACTTAGCTAGAGAATTAGTAAAAGGGTATAGCTTAAGTACTAAGGCTGGCCAAAAACTTATAACAAACAGTATAAAAACTGGTATGGCCGCAGGCGCAGTACACGTACAAGCATGGGCAGCAAGGTTTAGAGCTACTACAGTACGTATGGGCCAAGAGTTAGCTATGGGACTACAAGCAGGCTTATCAGCTACCTCTTTTGCAGCTTTTAGAGCAAATATGACTTCTGTTTTAGCTAGTGGTACTTTAACTTCTAAACTAGCTGTAGGCTTGGGTAGTGTAGCTGCTGCAGGTAAAGCGGCGTTCGGTGCCTTTACTAAGCTTCTACCTGTGGCTGCAATAATAGGCATAGCTTGGTCTGGTTTTAAAGCTATAGCTACTGCCGTAGGTGCATTAACCCCTGCTTATGATAAGTTTAATAGTTCAATAAAAGAAAGTAACAAGCTATTAGAAGAGCAAGAAAGCATCCAAAAAGATGTAATAAATGCTAGAAAGACAGATAGTAAAGCAGATACTTTATCTGGACAGATAAAATTTATAGATGCCTTAGTTAATAGTTATAGCACTTTAGAATCCGCAGCAGGTAAACTTATAGAGGCAGCAAACGCCTTTGATAATATGTCTTGGTTAGATAAGCTATTTACTTGGGGAGATGAGATAGACCTAGTATTAAAAGGAATATCTAAACTAAACAAGCAAAGCTTAGAAACAACAGGCACAGCTTTATATGATACAGAAGCCGGTAAAAAGCTACAAAATATAAAACGTAAAGACCTAGAAAAACCCTACCACAAAGAAGTATTTCTCCTAGGGTGCCAGTAACTAAAGCTACCGAGGCTGCTTATAAGGCTGCAGTAGCCGGAGTAGAGNAAGAAAATACANAAGCTATATTTAGAACAGGCGCTCTTTTAAAACTAGCAATGGAGCAAGCTTCTAAACCTTTAAAAGAACTACAAGGTAACTTTAAAGCAATAGAAGAGTCTTCTAGGAATATGGGCTCTAATATAGCTGCGGTAGGTTTGGAGGCAGGCAAGATATCTAAAGCTTCAAAACCTTTGAGAGATATATCTATAGGTTTAGCAGCAATAGATAACATAGATATAAAAGACACTACCAGTGGTACTGATAGCTTAGATAGAGCAGCAGCAGCTAAATCTTACATAGAGTCTCTTAGCGCTAGCGCTAAAAGATACTTTGGTATTCAAGAAGAAGGATACAGCGTAGAAGTAGCCATAAGTAAAGTAAGAGCAGAACAGACTAGACTAACTAAAAAAGTTAATTCAGATCTAGCCGATAAAACAAGAATAGAAGCTCTTACTAGCGAGTTAAAAATACAAAAAACTCAAAGTGATATTTATTCTGCTAATACTTCCTTAATAAGTGCCCGCAGAGACAATGAGGTAGAGATACTTGGTATAAAAGAATCTATAGCTAAAAGTGATAAAGCAGAGCTTGTGAAGCTTAGTAGAGATATTGCACTAGCAGGCAGTTCTGAAAAGGCTGGGCTAATTTCTAAAATTAAGTCAGAAACTTTACTACTTAAAAACCTAGGTCTACAGAAGAAAACTTTAAAAGGTGTCGCTGAAGAAAGAGAAAAAACCGAAGTAATTCTAGAAAGACAACTAGCTATAGTCACAGGTATATCAAGTGCAACAAAGGCTGATTTAAGTATAGCAGAAGCTATAAATAAAACTAATGAAAGAGGTAACGTAAATAGAGCTAAAGCCTTAAGTGATACTAGAGACTTATTTGCAGCCGTAAGTATCCAACAAAGTACTGAAGTATTAGTAGCTAAGAACCGAGTAACTGCTGCAACAAAACTGCTTAGATTAGCTAAAGAAACTGCGAAAGAGCAAAACAAAGGTATTACACCCGTAGTACAAACCACCTTAGAGATAGAAGCCCAGAATGAGCTTCTAGACGCCAACTTAGCCTCTAGGCTAGCTATACTTGATCAAGCTGAAGCACTATATCAAGCCGAAGAAAAAGTATTTAAAGCAAGAAAAGATGCTTCTTCTTTCTCAATATTCGGCTCTCAGGAAGCTAATGCGGATGCTATAAGTCTCTTTAAGGAAGCTATGGGTAGAGAAATTAATACCTTCTCTAGAAGTATGACTAATGACACAGATAGAATGGTTTCAGCACTTACTAAAACTAGTGATGCCTTCACAGATAAATTAGTAGATGGCTTCTCAGGAGATACTCCTATTATTCAATCTATTAAAGATGCTTTTGTTGCGGGTGCAGAAACATTGCACGAAACATTGCAAGGCTTCTTAAAGGAAGATTTAAAAGAAGGTACACGTAAGCTATTTGGTGATATTCTAGGTATTGATACTTCTACCGAGCAACAAAAACAAACAGGCTTATTAACTATTATAGCCGAAAATACCGGAAGCTCTAAGAGCTTTATGGAAAAAACAGGTGATCAGTCTAAAGAGCACGAAAATGCTAAGAAGACAGAAAATATTTTCACTAGTATGTTTTCTAAACTTAAGGATACTTTTAGTAACCTATGGGATAACCTTAAAGGTCTATTTGTTGGTCTTTGGGAAAATCTAACAGTTATTTTTAATTCCATACTTGGTGGCAGTAGTAGTGGGGGAAGTGGAGGAGGTATTTTAGATACTATTATAGGGGGAGCTATTTCCGGTATTGTAGGTATGGGATCATCAATTGCTGCTCCTGGGGTTATGGGGACTAATGGAGC
>LV_Brine_h2_0102DRAFT_1000484_pt1 | contig 14034 bp, 30 predicted proteins | sample LakVidmifraction_3_FD_10600 | JGI IMG/M metagenome (IMG submission 10600)
GGCAACTTTTTTGATTGACCAGACCAGCGCGTTGAGATACTTTAAAACAGGGATAGCAAAACACGAACAATTAAATAACTAAATGGAGGATCGACGCATGAGCGAATTTGAATTTAAAGAAGGCGACCGAGTGAAGTGCGCATTTTTTGGCGCCGAGGTTTTTACGCTTGAGAAGTTCGGGCAAAGCATTGGTTTTAGTCTAAGACAAGTCCCGTTAACTTTTTTAGATGATGGAAGATACTGTGAAACTCACACAAACCCAGTTCTAACCCTCGTTGAGCGTCCAACGCCTCCGCGGAACCCGCTCAGGCCCAAACTATCCGGCCATGTGAATCTGTATAAAACAGGACACGCATTCACATACCCCACAAGAGCCGAAGCAGACGCCAAGGCAGACCACGACCGCATCGCATGCGTCGAATTAAAAGAGGAGCATGAAGTATGAAACCCACAAAGGAACAGATTCAAAAGTGGGTTTTTGCACTCAGATCAACCGAGTACTCGCAAACTCATGATGTATTACAAGACGAGAATGGGCATTGCTGTCTCGGCGTAGCCTGTGAACTTTTCATCCCAAAATCACTGCAGCAAAGATATGCCGAGGGCTATTTAACGGGCACAGTGGCACACCATCAAAACCACGCACCCATGTGGCTGCGGAACTTGTCAACCATATTCGGTTCAGAAATTTCAGGCTTAAACGATACTGGTCATGTAAGGCCCGGTGACGATACAAATACATTTTTTGAGAAGCATGAGCGTTTTACATTTGACGAGATCGCAGATCTTCTAGAGTATGAATATATAGAAGGAGTGGAAGTATGAACAAACCAGGAAAGAAACAAATTCAAAAGCGGGTTCTTGCGCTAAGATCGGGCGAGTACTCGCAAACTACAGGTAAGCTTCAGGATGAACAAGGCTATTGCTGTCTCGGCGTAGCCTGCGATATTTTTATCCCGGATGGGATGAAGACTGTGCACCCGAATACAGGATTAATGACTGGCGGCCTGCCTAACTCCCAAGCAAACTCACCCGAGTGGTTGAGTCAAATAGAAGGAATCCTAGGAATATACATTCCAGCCTTAAATGATCACGGTAGGATTACTACAAACACAGAGTACCCTGAACAGCATGGGCCATTCACGTTTGATGAGATAGCAGATCTTCTAGAGTATGAATACATCTATGAGGTGCTATCATGAAAAGAGGATTCTTGCAGCTAGGCGCTTTAGTAGCAGCACTGGCACTTACAGGATGCGGGGAAACAGTTACGACGATCAGAGGCCTACCAGCAGTGTGTAGCTTTGAAGAGGTCCCTTACTACAACACGATCAAGCTCAGCTGTGACGAAGGGCGAGACTCGTTCTTCCAGATCCCCACACAGATTGAAATTGTCCCGCTCTGCCCAGACACATACGTGGAAGGAAGTAGCGAGATGTTGCTCAAACTTTATAACACGAACGGCACGTTTAAGCTGATGGCTGTTTACGATGGGGGTCCGAACCGAGACCGTTTAGTATCAGTCGTGCCCGGAAATTACTTGACAACAGATGGACGTGGGTGTAGCTTTAGAGTTATGGATGATCTGAGCATTGTCTATTAAAAGGAGGGGATTAATATGAGCGAATTTGAATTTAAAGTAGGTGACCGCGTAACGTGTCACTTCTACGGTGACAAGGTTTTTACGCTTGAGAAATCTATACTGGGCGACGCACGAGGTTATGTAACCATTGATACTGGGGCCGACTTTCTTTCATTCTATAAAGACGGAAGATATAGGCTCAACCACACACACTCATCCTTAATACTTGTAGAGCGAGCTAAGACGAAGGTAAAAGTTAAGCGCTATGTAAATATATATAGTGACGGATTCAGTTTCGCACACGAAACAAGATCCAGCGCCGATGCCAGCGCTTGGAAAGGCCTCCTCACGTGCGTCGAATTAACCGGGGAGTACGAAGTATGAAACCAACAAAGAAACAAATTCAAAAGTGGGTTCTTGCGCTTCGTTCAGGCGAGTACTCGCAAACTAAGAGCAAGCTAGAAGATGATAGTGGGTATTGCTGTCTCGGCGTAGCCTGCGATATTTTTATCCCGGATGGGATGAAGACTGTGTACCCGACTACAGGATTAATGATTGGCGGCCTGCCTCACAACCAAGCAAACTCACCCGAGTGGTTGAGTCAAATAAAAATAATCCTAGGAACATTAATTTCAGGCTTAAATGATTATGGGATAGTAATAATAGACAAAAAGCACCATGAACAGCATGAGCCATTCACGTTTGACGAGATCGCAGATCTTCTAGAGTATGAATACATCTACGAGGTGCTATTATGAAATTAGAAAACTGGCATCTAGTAGGCGGACCAGGAGGTCGCGTCCTAGTCGGAGATATCTATGGGCACGATACAATCAGAGACGGTGAGGTGGTAACTACCAGCCTTATCCAAGAGCTTTCGATCCCAAAGAAGACTGCAAAAACTAAGAACAGTGAGTACACTCTAGGCAAACCAGACCCCCTATTTGTGGAATCACTAGCACACACTAACAGCAAAACCGCAGCTGCAATGCGTAAGGAGTTTCTCGATGCCAATGTTCCAGTATAAATGTGCAAAGTGTGAATACGTATGGGCAGAGCTGGTGCGAAAGCCCGAGGAAGAGCCCACCAACTGCCCGCACTGTGACGCGCCTGAGGATTTCTTTGACAAGGATATCGACGGCCAACGCCCAATCCACATCTTCAAGGGCAAAGGGTTCTTCACAAACGACTACAAGAAGCGTGGGAAATAACAAGAACACTCAGCGCCGCAAAGTGAGTGTTTATATTAAGGAGAGTAACCATGGAACGCAAGAAAGTATTATTTGAAGTATTCGCAAGGGATCTTCAGACCGACCGGATTCTCATGCAGCCGCACGAGGTTATTGCAGCCAACGCATTCGAGGCAATACAAAAGAGCGTACGGTTCTTTAAATTGTTTCTCGATGTCAAGCGTGTGAGGATTGATGTAAATGAAATCCAAGTACTTGAGAGCAGATAAAATTCTGAACGATATGCTCAGTGAGTTGAGCGTGTTTATTAAGGAGCTGGGACAGGAAGACTTTGTGTATCTGAGAAGTCTAAACGAATTTGCTAAAGAGCTTCATAAATATATGAAGTCAACACAGTTAAGATCGCGCAATCTAGAGACCAAACAAATGTTGGGTTACTTTATGCAGCGGATGGAGGAAATACGTGAAAAAGAAAACCGACGTAAAACAAGCACGACACCAACTTGACCTGCTCTTTAATCCAGACGAGTACATATGTTTAGCCAGCTCCCCCTATGACACGGCAATCAAACGCCTATCAGAGGTAACAGACGCAGATATCCAAGCCGCCCAATGGGTAGCACTTAATCCGTTTGAGCCCGGCAAGACAAGAGCAGACGCCAACGTAGAAGTGTTCCGAAACATACTAATTGAAATGGATGACATTAGCCTAGAGTCCCAGATTAAAACTGTTGAGGCTGCAGGGTTACCGTTCACAACACAGGTATGGAGCGGCAGCAAAAGTTACCATTATGTAATCTCCTTTGACAATCCCATCGCTGGCCCTGAGGCATATAAGACAATCGTTGAGTGGATCTACGCTGTATTTGCAGACACAGTAGACACCACATGTCGTAACCCGTCAAGATTCACACGGCTAGCAGGAGCGTGGCGTAACGATAAGAAGCAACTACAAAAACTTGAGTGCGAGGGCTCCAGACTTGAGGATAAACATCTTGACGAATTTCTCAAAGCTCACAACGATGAGATCGAAGCGAGCCTAGCACGTAAGGCCGAGATACTTCAAAACCGCGTACCTACCGACCAAGTTGATGACGGCTTCAGAGGGAAGCTCACGCTAAGGACGCGCCTGTTTATGAGGAGCGGCACACACGTAGGCGGCAGACACAAGGAACTATACTACTGCGCGTGTGACTTCAAGAACAATAACTACCAGCATGACGAAGCGCTTGAGCTATTATATTTTGGTGCCATTACAAAAGCAGGGTTGACAGACGCAGACTTTTATAAGACAATAGAGTCAGCCTACAGCAGAGCACCTATCGCACCGAGAATGTAAGAAGGAGATTTGAAATGAAACAATTGACACTAACCCTCTTGGCACTAATCAGTCTGGCAGCATGTGACATTGACATTAAGAGCGTCACAAAGTCTGTTGTCCCTGTATTCGGCAGTGACTTGTCTGGCACAGCTTTCTTTATTAGCCCAACGAAACTGGTTTCAGCAGCACACGTATGCGGCACCGAACCAGTCATGTTGGACGCTGTGAGCAAGGCGATATATGTGGTCGTGAAAACAGATACCTACAGAGACATTTGCCTGTTGACGACGATCGGTGAACACAAAAGCAAGAACTACTTGGATCTCGCACACAAAGGATTGGAAGCTGGAGACGAAGGATTTATTATCGGCTACCCACTACTGATCGGACAGACAGTCGTAAGAGGCTACCACCTAGTACCACTTCAACCAAATGAGTTTGAAAGTATCTCAGCCCCGATCCAAAAAGGTAACTCAGGCGGACCGATCGTAAATAAGAAAGCTCAAGTACTGGGCGTGGTGATATCATACTGGCGCGGAACAGAAATATCTAACTACACAAAGCTAGAGCATCTAAAGGAGTTTCTCAATGTTTCCAAAGATGCCAATTGATTTAGAGTCAGCCATAACCGGATCGAAATACTTCAAGTGGAAGGAGGCCCTATGGCTTCCTAAAGTAAATGCATATGCAGTTCCCACAGAGCTTGAACAAAGCTGTATCATAGCTCAAGCAAGGGCTCTGGATAAGGTCCGAGATCATTTTGGTTACGCAATGATAATCCACAGCTGGCTACGTCCGAAAGTGTACAACCAACTCATAGGCGGAGCACCTTCAAGCCGCCACCTTGTAGGGAAAGCTACAGACTTTTCGATAAGAGGCGTGACGCACGAAGAAGTTAAAAGAGTCTTGCAGTCGAACCCAGATATATATTACGGTCGAGGCGAGATTGATACAACCAACTGGGTGCATTTAGATCTCGATAACGGCCCATGGTTTTATGCAAGAAAGATGGGGGAAAACAAATGAATACAGCAGTGATTGTCTTTTTCTTAGTAGCTCTTGTTGTACTTGGTGTAACGCTTGCAGTCTCTCGTGCTGAGCGTGAGCGTTTAGACGAGGAGCTTTTAAAATACCAGCGAAGGGCAGAGTACACAAAGCACAATGCCGCCACAGCAGCACAAAAAAAGATTGCTAAGAAGGAGCAGGAAACATATGAGAAACTTAAAGGGGAATACCTTACTAAGTATCGCGATCTGCCTGATGATCACGACGACGGCTAACGCCAATCGTGTCGGAGAGTGTGAGGCAGTTATGCATGCATGTGACAAAGCGCTGACCGAGCAGAAGAAACTAAATGAGTCAACACAAAAAGAACTTGATTATGTATTGAGCCAGAAGGTATCAATAGAGAACGAACTGACTGCCACACGAAAAGAAAAGAACGCTTGGTACAGAGATCCCTTGACATTGTTTCTTACAGGCGTTATTGTAGGAGTAGTAGGAGTTTCGAGATGACACAAATACTATTGAAGTTAGTTTTCTGTACAGCTCAAGCATCAGGAGTTAGCCCATACATTGTGGCCAGCGTGATTCAGGTCGAATCATCGTGGCGCACGGATGCCGTCGGGGGCGTAGGTGAGCAAGGACTCGCACAACTACGTCCTGAGTTCTTTGATCATGTAGACCTACTTGACCCGGAAGAAAACATCAGACTCGCAGTACTGCACATGGCGGATATAAAGACACGCTGCTCCAGTTTAAATGAGCGTGCAGGATGGAAACGTGCTTGGGTGATCTGCCACAACACGGGAGTCACAGGCGCACACCGCCTAAAAGAACCAGAGAATTTTGGCTACCTACAAAGGGTTCGGAAGGCATACAATGAATATAAAGCGAAGAGACTGTTTGAAGACAAAGACTACAGCTGTGATTAAGGGGGAGAAATGGGTGCTAGAAATACTCACGCAGAAAGCCTTCGAGAAGAAACATGGTATGGAAAGCCGAGCCATGACTGTACTTGATAAGCGCCTCATTGAATTCAATGCAGAGCTTAGCCTAGGAGTCCTCGCCCACGAACTGCTCCACGCTGAGGTAAAGTACTTTCACCTAGAGTCAACAACGGCATTAACACCAGCAGACTTTGAAGAGATCCTATGCTGCTTCATGCAGTACAACCTTATCAAGTATCATGATTCGGTAATACACCTATGTGTCGAGTTTGTTGGAGAAGAGCGAACTAAGATAATGCGAGAGGAACTATGCAAATAATTGGAGTCGACCCAGGCACAGGAAGCTCAAGCGCTTTAGGTGTCGTTCATGTAGATTTTGGTACGAGGGATATTGTATCCTACACAGAGTACTGGTCGGATAGAAAGCTCAGCGCAACACAGCGAATTAGAAATATCTCGGATGTGTTTTGTAAGAGCTGGCCAGAGCACGTAGACGCAGTAGCAATCGAATACTTCGTCATGCGCGGCAAGGGCGGAGAGACACTAGCAAGAATGGTAGGCGCTGTAATAGGCTGCCTCCCACCGACAAGCAGGTTCATAGAGATCCAGAACAGCACAATTAAATTATTTGTTGGCGGCCATGGCGCTGCTACTAAACAACAAGTTGCGGAAGGTGTACTAGAATACTTCGATGAGAATGTAAATTCATTTGCTCTAGTGAGCGATTTTATTAACGATGAAAGATGGGACCTTATAGATGCCCTTGCGATTGCGATTACTGCTTATGAAACGCGGAAGACCTAAACACTCACAGAAAGACCGCCTACCCAATGGGAAGGTGGATCACTTACAAGGCGTGCGTAAGCGCGAGTATCGCCCACGACGCAGACAGTTGATGCCGAGTCTGCATGAGATTAAAGAGGAGTGTGTCGAGACGTTTAGTCCTTGGATGGATTATGCAGTGTTTAGAAACATTCAGGATTTCTTCCAGATCTTTTTCGGTGAAGAGTACAGGCGCATTCGTGAGTACCAAGTTGAAGATGCATTTGTTATTCCTAAAGAGATTCCGTTCAAAGGATACAGACCGTATGCACCATCCCCAGTATGGTCCCCTACCGAGAGTTTACGCAAGGTCTCCAAGGGTGATTGCATTCTGCTAAGGACCGACATCAGAGAACCACATGTGTTTGAAGTACAAATACTTTCTAGTATTTATCTTGACGAGAGTGATGCCCGTATATTTATAATGGGACCGAGGGAGTTTTATGACATTAGGAAAAACATACAGTTACTTGGCGGCGGTTGACATTGAGACTAAGAGCTTAATACCTGACCCTAACGGCGCGCTGATACCACACCTATCTGTGATTACTGTTATAGGCCTTGTGGCCCAGAGCGGTGATCGTAAGGTGTTTCGCGGGCCAGAGGCTATTGATGAATGCTGCGAATATATAAAGCAGAACAATCTTGGCGTCATTGGTCAGAACTTTAAGTTCGATTTGCGTAAGATCATTTTCGATCGCCCCGATCTTGAGCAGTTTCTTATGGAGCGCTGGGTAGGTGACACACTACTTCAAGCACACAATCTGCCAGACAAAGTTGTTGATTCGTTTCTAGCGCAGTACGAACTTAAGCGTGAGCATGAGAACGATGAACTCCCAAAAGGCTACACACATCGTAAGGCAGGCGCGCTCTCTCTCAAAGTGTTAGCACCTTATTTCCTAGGCGTACCACCGTTCTGGGAGGACCCTACCGATCACGATAACGATGAATATGTATTGAAGGATTGCGAGTACACGCTAAGACTGTTTGAATATTTTGACAAAAGATTTAAAGAAGAGTTCCCTGCAGCCGGGCGCTTTTATGAAGAGTGCCAGCTTCCTTGGACTAAGATGCTTTTGAAAGTAGAAGTCACAGGCATTCATGTTGACACTGATAAGATGTCGCAGAAAGAATACGATGCAGTCACCGATCGTTCTGAAGCCAAGCTCATACTAGACGGGATGTGGGCAACTATTCAGCAGGAAATTACAAGAAAGTCTGAAGGAGATCTTCAGGCACGCTATGAAGCTATGGCCCTTACCGCCATTGAAAAGCTCAAGGATAAAACAAAAGCCGAACGCACACATGAGCGCTACGCAAACAACTATGCACAGGCAAGAGCAAAGCTTGATACAAGTATTAACCTTGCAAGTCCTAAGCAGCTACTAGAAGTTCTGAGCGAGTATCGCGGGTACGACGTGCGTGACTTTGATGGCAAGACATCTACTTCGAAAGAAGTTTTACAGAAGCTTGCACAGGAAGGTCACGAGGATATCAAGACGCTTCTTAAATACCGGAGCGCAGACAAGCTAGCCAACTCATATTTCCCTGCATACAAACTGTTCCTTCGGAAAGACACAGGCACAATGCACACCACCTTTAACCCGTCAGGAGCTAGGACAGGAAGGCTTTCTTCTAGCAAGCCGAACATGCAGCAAGTAGCACCAGTACTTAGAGATATGTTTACTGCTCGTCCTGGTTACAAATTAGTCACGAAAGATTTGGCAGCGCTTGAGCCAGTACTGATTGCATATTATACGCAAGATCCCCGACTCATGGAGATTGTACAGAGCGGCATGAGCTTTCACTGTGTCAATACTAAAGAAGTGTTCGGGCTGCAAGATGTACCACTCGAAGAGATTAAGCACCGGCACGCAGACCTACGAAAGATCGCGAAGGAGTTTGGACTCTCAGTGCTGTATGGAGCGGGCGGAAACCGTGTACAGAAATCGTTCTTGAAGCAAGGCGTATCCAGAGACATCGCACAATGTAAGCAATACGTATACAAACTACGAGACACATACGCAGGAGTATGGCAGTTTAAGGAAGAGCTTGATAGTATGTTACAGCGCGGTGACGTCGTGTACAACTACATGGGCCGCCCCATCGTGTTCAACGATCCGGAAGAAGTTTACATGAAGGGGTTCAACAGATTGATTCAGGGCTCTGGCTCAGATATCCTACAAGCCGCAGCGTACGATATATCACAGGAGCCTGGCTGTCAAGTACTATTATTAGTTCATGACGAACTTGTTGTAGAGGTGCCAGAGAAGCGCGCCGAAGAGCTTGAGCGCCGAGTAGAATTTCATATGACAAAATGGGACTTGACAAACGATACGGGAACGGTGAAACTGAAGGTAGAAGGGGGAATTGATTTATGTTGGAAGAAGTAAAAGAAGGACAAATCTTGGAACGCGAGGGCGGCTTCTTCGGCCTAAGGGAATACATCGTCTCACAGGTCGTGGATCACAACTTCGAGACAAACGAGCAGTCCCTTGTATTGCTGGGATTGCCTAACAACTCTCCTAAAGTTTTTATTTTAAACTCAATGTTGAAGGTGCGCGGCTATGAGCAAAAGTAGTTCAGCATCAGGGATTAAGCACGACCAAGGCAAGCCAAACTTGTCTCTACTACCTGCAAGCTTTATTGTGGGCGTGACTCAAGTATTAGACTTCGGCGCAAAGAAGTACGCCGCACATAACTGGAGAAAAGGATTCGCCTGGAGCCGCACATACAGCGCAGCTCTTAGGCATCTTACAGCATGGAACGAAGGTGAGCAGGCAGACTCAGAGAGCGGCCTAAGCCACCTGAAGCACGCAGCTTGTAACCTAGCATTCTTGATTGAGTTCGAGGAGAAGCGGCTAGGAATAGATGACCGCTTCAAATTAGATAGTGAGGATTAAATGATTAAAGGACCACCAGACTTATCGTATTGCGACATTCTAAATCTTGCCACCGACGAGGCAATGGCAGAGGACGCAAAAAAGAAACGCAACCCAATCCGCCCATCAGGCGCAGGAGGCTGTACACGAGAGCTTGCTTACAAACTTATGGAGTTCACAGGCCAGGCACACTACGGCGACAAGCCAATCTCAGCAGAACTTAACCGCATCTTCTCTGCAGGACACGCTCTTGAGTATGACATCATCAAGCAATTCAGAAAGCACACATCAGATATCTTCCAAGTAAGATACACACAGCAGTCATTGTGGTTTGAAAAGATTCTATGGCCGACCCGTGAAGATCTTCACATGACTCTTGAGGGCTCAAACGACTTGGTATTCTGGTCAGACGAGTGGAAGTGTGTTGTTGATATCAAGACTAAGAAAGATAAATTTTCAAGCTGGATGAAAACTCAGTGGGACGAACTGACCCTAAAGCTTTCAGAAATGAAGACGGTACAAGTCATAGGAGATACACAGGTAGGCTTTTGGGTAGAGGATATCGAAGCATTCTTAGTAGAGCTTGACGACCCGTTCTTTGAGGCCAACTTTGTTCAGCTTAATCTATATGCTACAAACGAAGAATTTGTAAAGCGTGAGATCGATCACGCGTGCATTATCCAGTACAACAAGAACGACCAACGCCTGAGAGAAATTAGATTTCTACCTTCACTGGCTCTAGCAGAAAAGACCAAAGCAAAATTTCATATGGCACTACTGGCAGCCGATCAAGGCGACCCAGAGATCGCACCTAGAGATTACATGTTGGGTTCTATCAAGTGCGCGTTCTGTGACTTCAAGGGAATGTGTTGGCCTACTCCAACTGATCCCAGCGAAGACCCGCTCAAACTATACTTTAAGAATCTACCTAAGAAGTACTGGGCAAAAAAGCTTGAGGACTTCGACGACGAACTTCAAGCAGATCTTCGTAAAGCATATGAGGCGTACCGCGTCGCTGAGTCATCTACAAAAGAACTTAAGAGCGCAGAGACCGAGCTTGCAAGGCTTATGCTTCAGGAAGCGAATACATGGAAACTAAAGTTTGATGACGGCATGGTACTACAAGCCAAAGAATTAAAAACCCCACGACCACACATAACAGTCAGGAAAGGTAAGGAATAATATGAACTATGAACAAGCAATATACTTTGGAGCAGGAGCAATCGCATATGCATGCTCAGCAAGCCTGTTGGAATATGCGTGCAATATCGTATGTGAATGGGAGCTAGATCGTGCTCGGAAAATTTTCATGTCAGATGATCTGAAAGATGGTAGAGCATTCGTCAAAGCCGTCGAAGACTACACCAGCCGCATATGGTTGACAAGCTTTCTCCCAGCAACGTACCGTAAGATCTTTATGGAGCACCTAAAACAACTAATTAAAATATGTCAACTCCGCGCCGCTCTTAACCCAGGCCAAGAGTTCGATGAGCTATTCAACGAGGTAAGTAAAGATGAAAAACCTAGTGCTTAATACAGAAGAGTATGCATGGTTACACCACGAAGTATCCAGACTCTGGGCTTCACAAGAAAAACAAGCTACAGAAAAACCGTCGATTGCGAAGACCCCGCTATTTGCCATGTACCGAGAGCTTGCGATTATATTCAGAAACCCTATTATTCAATACGAAATTAGGATTCTGAGCCTCAATAGAAAGAAGCTGCGCCTAATTGAGCATCTTGTCAATAGCCAAGTTAAGGTTTTAACTGAACGCGTGATCCCAGGTTATGAAGAAAAGATTCAGAGGGGCGAATCCCCAGAATTTATTAACCCTTACCTAGAGCGCGCCAGAACCCTGCTTGATAAGATCCTTGTCAAGATCCAAAATAAAATAGGAGAACTTTTATGACACTGACCTTTAAGCATGCGAATATACAAGGCGCGGAGATTACTCTTTTCGTCAATCAAATATTTGGAACAATGTTCTTGACAGAGCACAAGTGTGTTGGCATTATAGGACCTGGGAACGCGTTGGCACCCGTAGTGGGCAGCCTAAAAGAAGTAACCGAAAAGATCGAGGAAGCTAAAAGGGCTTATGATCTTGAACTAAAAAAAGAAGGAGAAACAAAATGAGTAACACAAATACAGACCCAATGTTAATGTTCAAGTCGTGCAAGGTAGGTGAGAATAAGAAGGGTAACATGTACATGACCCTTAATCTCGCACCAGCAGAAGTTGAAGCGCTTATTGAGCAGGCAGAAAAGCTGACAAATGAGCGAGGTCTCCAGATTCAGATTCACACATCGGACCGCGAGTCAAAGAGTGGGACGAAGTTTCTTGGAGCAGTAGGATTTATCCGAGGCGTACCTGAGCCCCCTGAAGCAAAAGTATCTGCACCAGCCGATCGAAGCCCCCGTCCCAGCCGCTTGGCAGGCTTACGCAAAGGTCGGCCAGAGACATGAATAGCGCAATGTTCGGCGGAAGGAAATTTGCTGTTGCGCTCACAGTGCTCGTCGCTGGCATCGCTATCGAGTTCTTAAAACCAAAGGGTCTCACGGTAGAGATGATTGGCTTTTTACTCGGGCTAGTCGCTGCATTCAGTGTTAGCAATGTTGTATCGAAACAGGTAACTGGAGGATTGAGTGAAGCACCATCTAGGGCTGTAGAGATTACAGGCACCGGTGACTTCTACTCAGACACGTCCAGCCAAGATGCACGCATTTCTATCCTAGAAGCACAGGTCGCGTCGATTGAAGCAGCAGGAACAGAATTGATAGATGGACAACAAAAGCTAGCAAAAAACTTGCAAGCCTTAGTGACTTCAGGTATATTTAAAAAAGGAGGATAATCCTATGTCAGTTCACAGATTTACAAGATTAGCCGCTTCGTACTTAGAGTACAAGGCGGTTACATGGAGCCCCGCCACACTGAGGTCAGAGACAGCAAGACTCAATGTGGCACTTAAGGTTGTTGACGAGCAGGGCGGCTTTGGTAAACCGGAAAAGATTATCGAAGCGCTATCGGGTTTATATAAACCCTACACACTCAAGATTGTATTGACAAGACTCGCTGACCTAGAGTCATGGGCAATAATGGAGGGCAAGTTAACTCCACCAGCTTTCATGGCAGAACTACTGCGGAGGTGCTATCGGCGACTTCAAAACAGCTATCAAAAAGAAAGGCTCAGCGTCACCTATGAGACTGCGGGAAAACTTATTGAAGCGATTAGCTGCCCAGAAGTTAGAGCGCATGCGAAAGCCATCCTCCAAACGGGGCTCCGGTTCCGAGAATCAGTAACACTTGACTTGGACGAAAGAACAGTAATTGGCAAGGGCGGCAAGAAGCGCCCAGTGTTTAATCTGGATGTTGTCACGCCAAACAAGGCAATGGAATACCACACGTTCCGCCGAGGCCTCGCTACAGTAGGGCTTAAGCCACACACGCTGCGAAAGCTCGCTGCCACAAGATTTGCGAAACTACTTGACCCAGTAGATCTTTTACGTACAATGGGATGGACAAGCATGAATACCGCGCAGCTTTATATTCAAGAAGCGAATGATGAAGTCATCGCACAAAAACTTAAGGGGGCAATATGAAACACAGAAAATGGCACGAGTGGTTTGGAGCGTTAGAATCCTGTTTGACCATGACGTACGGAGACGGTAGTTATAAATGAGACCAACAAAAAAACCAACGCTACGTCAGCAACTAGACACGCTCCTAGAAGACATCTCCGACCGTGGTCGTGAGGTAATGATAATGGCAGATCTTTGGCGAGAAGAACGTATTAAAAGTAAGAAGCTGGTTGAGGCTTTGGAGTCAATAGCGTCTGAACATAGACCGCGCCATGCAGATGAAGATTACTGGATTTCAATTGACCACAAATTATGCGCAGACGTTCTTGCGTGTGACACCAGACTCGCACGCGAGGCACTGGCTGAATACAAGAAGGAAGAAACAGAATGAAACCAGTTAAAGAAGTTGATATTAAATATATAGCAAGACACCTAGCTGAATTTTTTAAACTCGAACCGCAAAAAATAGCGCTTTGGATTCTCTTACCTAACCCATCGTTCGGCGGCAAGTCTTGTGCTGAAATGTTCGCACTAGGTCGAGGACACAAAGTTGAATCATGGATGAAACTGACAGCAATTGAAAACGAATTTACTGTACCGACGGCGCTCGAAATGGAATCAAAATGAGTATAGCATCAGCAAAATCATTGGAGAGCGCTCGTAAGATTGTTCGCGATCGCGGCGGAGTATGTCTTGTACCACTCCCAGGACG
>LV_Brine_h2_0102DRAFT_1000486_pt1 | contig 14025 bp, 14 predicted proteins | sample LakVidmifraction_3_FD_10600 | JGI IMG/M metagenome (IMG submission 10600)
TCGAGAATGTAAACACCGTATTACCAACCACTTTAATTGTCAACCAATATAATTTACCAAGCAACAACAAAGTAAGGTTTAAAACATACTCCTCATTTGAAAATAAAGTTATTAATATGACAAAAAAGCAACCACGGAAGGCAAGCCTTTGATTTTAAGTGACTTATATTTATTGCGCACCTACCCAACCTAGTGCACCCAAAAAGACAAATTGGTAATAACACTGTGAATTTAATTTAAAGCTTTTTTGCTTTGTTACTAAAAAGCAGCAGGCATAATTGATGGCTCAACTTATTTCAAGACAATAAAAAGGGGGAATTTATGATTTAAGGAACTAATATTAATTAAATTTAACAAAGCTCTCAGAAAAGCTATGCAGGGTAGATGCGCTTTCTTACAGATATAATAAACCTAAATTTAATTTAATAAGAAATGAAAACAATGACTTAAACTAACTATACCTAAGCAACCATGAAAGCCACGGTATTGTTTTTATAGGATAAAGCTATATTGCCAAGCGTTTGATTATTGAAGCTATAAATTGCTAATTTAAAAATATAAGCTAAGTAGAGGTTACAAAGCGAAGTAGTGCTTATCATTTTATACTAAATGCTATTGCTAGGTATTAGGTATTAGGTATTAGGTATTAGGTATTAGGTATTAGGTATTAGGTATTAGGTATTAGGTATTAGGTATTAGGTGTTAGGTGTTAGGTATTAGGTGCTATGGCGGGTATTCTGATTTATTCACTAAAAAAGTAAGTCATACTTTAACATTACAAATGTTAAAGTTAAACGCTTTGGCTGTTGTTTAAATCAATGTTAGATTAATTGGTTACTTATAAAAAATGAAACCGCTAGAAATATATCTAAACGGTTTCATTGGTTAAATTATATTAAAGTAAGTGTATTAACCAAATACTTTCATACGTTCTTCAACCGGTTTAAACTCCTTGTCGCCTGCTGGCTGATCGATAGCGCCAAATACCATTTGTGCATTCAATTCCCAGTCTGCAGCTATGTTCCACTCATCTGCAACTTTTTGATCGATAACTGGATTATAATGTTGCAGGTTGGCACCAATGTCTAAGCTAGCCAATGCTGTCCAAATCGCATACTGATGCATAGCGCTGCTTTGTTGCGCCCAAATTGGAAATTTGTCAGCATACAAAGGTGCAGCTTCTTGCATGTTTCTTACTACGGCTTTGTCCTCGAAGAACAATACCGTACCTGCACCGGCTCTAAAGCCTGCAATTTTATTTTTAGTACCTTGAAATTTTTCGTCGTCACCAACGATAACTCTAAGCGTTTCTTCAGTAATGTCCCACAGTTTGTGATGCTCATCACCAAACAAAACGACGATACGTGCCGACTGAGAGTTAAAAGCTGATGGCGTATGCAAAACCGCGTGCTCAACAAGCTTAACTACTTCTTCGTTAGAAACTGGCAACTGATCGCTTAGAGCATAGATAGAGCGACGCTTCTGTGCTAATTGTTGTAGATCTTTTAAATTTGACATTTTCAATTCAGACATGAGTATCTCCTGTGGTTGTTCAAATATTTAAGTAATTAAAAAACTAATCTATTTACAGTTACTTACCTAAAAGTAACCAAAAACCGAGCACTAACAATAAATAATTCATTATCTTTAAAAATAACACTTTATCCAGTACTTCATTAATTTTTACCCCTAACCAATTACCTACAAATGCCAGTGGGAAAAAGGCCAGTGCAGTTAAAATTGTCTCACCCGTTAACAAGCCGAACGATAAAGCTGCAATAAGTTTTATTACATTCATCATTGCGAAAAATATCGCCGCGGTAGCAACAAACTTACCCGGAGTAAGCCCTATCGCTGTGAAATAAATAATAATGGGTGGCCCACCCGCATGCACTAAACTGCTGGTAATACCGGAGAACATGGACATTATCCCCGCGCCAATTTTATTACTGAGAATTTTAAGCGAGCTTTTTTTAAAGAAAATATTTTTAATTGAAAAAACAATACATATTAAGGCGATTATCAAGCGTAAGTGCTTTGCATTAATAACGTCTATAATTAAATAAGCAATGAGCACACCTACTATTGCCCCAGGAATTAGGGGCAGAAGTAGTTGATTGTCCCATTTTCGCCAGTAACTTCTTACGCTTAACATGTCGCCAATAATTAATAGTGGCAGCATCAGTGCAATGGCTTGCGCTGCTGGCAATTTTAGCATTAGCAGCGGCACGGCAAACACGCCTAATGCCCCTGCAAACGCTGATTTTGAAACACCTATTAACACAACAACAGCTGCTATTAAAACAAGTGTTGTAATATCCATACTAGAAATCCGCCGGTAATTCAAACCATAAGGCTTCAAGTTCAGCTGTTGCTTCAAGGTTTAACTCTGTCGCAGGGTCAACCGCAAAGGCATCACCTGCAGCAAATTCTTTACCATCAACCATTACGCTACCTTTTACAATGTGCAGGTAACCAATTTGCTTACCCGAGGCCAGCATAAACGTTTGTTGCGCGTTTAAAACTAAGCGTGACAAGCTTGCATCTTGATTAATTGACAATGCATTTTCGCCGCCTTCTGGTGTAAGTAATGGCGTTAGTGGACCATTTTGCGCAATACTTTTTTGCTCATAACTTGGTTTAATTCCCATTTTATTGGGCTGTATCCAAATTTGTAAAAACTTAACTTGGTCAGTGTTAGATGCATTATATTCTGAATGCATTACGCCACTGCCCGCACTCATACGTTGTACGTCGCCTGCCGGTACAGTGTGCTTATTGCCTTCACTGTCCTCATGCTTTAATGCGCCTTGCATAACATACGAAATAATTTCCATATCGCGGTGCCCGTGCGTCCCAAAACCTTTACCTGGCATAACCATGTCGTCGTTTATTACGCGCAGTGCTGAAACACCCATATGTTTTGGATCGTAGTAACTGCCAAAAGAAAAACTATGTTTGCTTTGCAACCAACCAAGATCGACCGAGCCGCGCTCTTGTGACTTTCTTATATATTTCATTATAAATTCCTTCATCTATTTCAATGAAGCCAGTTTACTACTGTGTTTATACGATTAAAATTAGCTGTTTTAGTATCAATCATTCTATTTAAAAGAATGTTTATTGTAATTCTTCACATTGGTATCTTAGTTCAGCTAAAAAAGCGCTGGCTGCTGGACCTAAGCTGTCGCCATCTTTAAAGATTAAATGCAACTGCATAGAGCGCTTGCTGTTATGTTGCAAAGGGAGTGTTTTGAGTTTGCCCTGTGCTAGTTCATTTTTAATAGAAGTTAAAGGTAGCCAAGCAAAACCTAAACCACTGCAGATCATATCAATAGAAGTGCGTAAATGACTCACCGTCCAGCGCTGGTTAGCACCTAACCAGCCTGCATCACTTTTACGATGCATACCTGAGTCGCGCACTACAATTTGACGATGACTTTTTAAATCCTCTGCGGTTAAATCTCTCCCCAAAGAATGTAATGTGTGATCTGGATTAGCAACTGCAATAAAGTCTATTTGGCAAAGTTGCTCACTAAAACCTTCTGTTAATGCAACCGGTGAAATAGCAATATCTACATCTGCATTTTCAATCAGTTCCCTTGCCCCACTCAGTACCGACTCCACCAACTCAATTTGCAGCATTGGGTATTGGGCAGAAACAGTATCAAGCACTTTATACAGCCTTGCTTGTGGAAACATTTCATCAACTGCAATTTTTAGGCTCCCTTCTGTGCCTTGACCAAGAGTATGTCCCACTATTTCCAGCTTAGCGGCTTCATCAAGCAAAAAGTTGGCGCGCTTAAGCATTAGCTCACCTGCTTGAGTCAAAACAGTTTTTCGCCCTTCAATTTCAAATAACTTAACATCGAGCGAGCTTTCTATTTTACCCACCGCATTATGAATACTTGACTGGCTTTTATGAATTCCTTGTGAGGCTTGATTAAAGCCACCAAATTGCACCACAGAGCGAAACATTCGCCATTGCTCTAGTGTGACTCTAAGCATGATTACCTCTTATTGCTTTATATTTTATTTTTGTTGTTAATTCTGCAGGCTATCTTCAGACAAGTTAAACTTGAGCAAAACCACACCTAGTTATGATGTATAAATAGATGTGGCTTTTATTCGGATCTCAGGTAATTAGCTATTAAAGCTCAATAGCTTTGGCATTATTTAAGTGGAATAAACTCTTTATCATCACCTGGAATAGTTGGAAAGCGCCCATTTTCCCAATCGTCTTTCGCCTGCTCAATGCGCTCTTTGCTAAATGACACAAAGTTCCAATACAAAAATGGTACTTTTTCAAATTTATCGCCGCCTAACATAATAAAGCGACCGTCACTTGCCAGTGTAATTTCGCTATCGCCTGGCTCTAATAAAATAAACTCATTAGTACCAAACGTTTCACCGTTAACAGTTACTTCGCCACAAATGGTAAATATTGCAGTTTCTTGTTCTGGGTGTGGGCGCTTTATAACACTTCCTTTGCTGGCAACAACATCAATATAAAACATGGGTGAATAGGTTTTAACCGGCGAACTTAAACCATAAGCTTCACCCACCACTAATCGCATCATTACTCCTTCGTGGGTAATGTGCGGTAATTGGTTTTTTTTCACATGATTAAATGACGGTTCAATTTCTGCCATAGCTTCTGGCAATGCAACCCAACACTGTAAACCACTAATTGAATGTGGATTTGCTCGTACTTCAAAGCTTTCACGCTCTGAATGGGTAATACCTTTGCCAGAGGTCATCCAGTTAACATCACCGGGGCGAATTTCTAAATTATTACCCAGCGAATCACGATGTAAAATACTACCATCAAATAGGTAAGTTAGTGTTGATAAACCAATATGTGGATGCGGTCTAACATTTATACCTTGGCCCGCAGGGAAATTATTTGGCCCCATTTGGTCAAAGAAAACAAATGGACCTACCATGCGTTTTTCTTGATGAGGTAAAACGCGTTTTACATTTAATCCACCAATATCATGCTCTTTAGCTTTAAGCACTTTAGCCATAATAAACATCCTCTTAAGTTGCTTTATAAAAATAAACGTATGTTATTTGTAATTTATATACATTCAACTATCTACGATTCATATTGTAATTTAATGATAGCCAACATCCGTTGTTCTTATTTAATTAATGAATAACGCCACTTTAGCCCGCAGCATTCTTTCTTTGAGAATGTTAGCATGTCATTGCAATAATACAAAAGAAACCGGTAATTTACATGGTTGTTTTTTATTCTTATTTTAAATTAAACCGTTCTTATTTTTAGGTTAAAACGTGCATACCTGTGAAAATGTTTATACCTGTAAATAGTGCTGCAGTACAAAATACCAAATAGTTTAGCTAGTTTTATCGCAAAGAAAATTCATAGCATACAAGGTATTTAACTTATTAAGTTGTCTATACTTTAAGCTAAAATATAATTTTAGCACTTAAAATAGTACGCTAGCGCAAAAGTATATTTGCATTAATTGCTATTACTGAGCTTGTTTTTTTTACCCTCAATGGCTTAATATTTATACTAATCCAAAGCTTAAAAACAGCTAATACAATATTATACTAATGTTTGAGTAGCCGTTATTTTAATCAAACTTAACCTTTGGTACATATTTTGTACCAACAGAAAAACCCCGTATCTAATTAATAAATAAAAACAAATAGTTAAATCCATTGAAAAAATGCAATTTTTTAAATTTTTTTCTGGACAATTTATTTTCCTCAGCTAACATCTAGCTAGAACATAGCTATTTCCTCACAACTCTACACGCCCTATGATTTGAGCTTTAACAGACTCTATTTGCGGGAAGTAGATACACACCCTGATATGTATTCGAAGTTTATCTTCATCAGTTTTGCAATTTCAGGCAATTAATTGCCCGCATACTGACATCCGGCGAAGGCTAACAAGCCAACTCCGTCAATTTGACCGAATCCACACATGTGGACGTTCTTAAAGATTTTGCTATCTTAAGGCTATACCCCTGCGCGTCAGAAAAGCCATAAATTTAGCGAAAGGTGCACTGCTGGGCCTATATAAAAGGTATATGTTGGAATGATGACACTTTCCTCCATGCCCGTAACACATCGGGCAGACGCTAAATCTGGGCATAGCTTTGATGCCAATCGCCACTGGGCGGCTTCTTTAACGCTCGGCTTCTGTGCTCAAAACAGCGGCGATACACGTGTTACGCGCATGAATATTGCTCGTCATTATGGTCCATTACGTGTGCAAAGACCTTTTTACCCTGAAGGCAAAGATGGTTGCTGTCACGTGTATTTACTGCATCCGCCCGGTGGGGTTGTGAGTGGCGATGCGCTCAATATCGATATTTCGCTCACTAAAGGTGCGCATAGTTTAATTACCACACCTGCTGCCAATAAGCTTTATAAAGCCGACAGCAACGGGGTTGCATGGAGCCAAACTACTAATTTAAAAGTGGATGACAACGCCATTTTAGAGTGGTTACCGCAAGAAACCCTCGCCTTTGATGGCTCTCGTGGGCTGCAAGTATTTAACATTGAACTGGCTAAAACAGCTAAGTGCCTAGGCTGGGAAATACTAGGCCTTGGTCGCCCTGCCAGTGATTTGCCCTTTGCTACTGGCTGTATTGAGCAGCGCTTTAAGTTAACCCAAGACGGTAAGCCATTGTGGTTAGAGCGTCAAAATTTAGACCCCACTCACCCTAGATTTAACGGTAAATGGGGCCAAGGTGGTGCTACCGTACATGGCACATTTTGGACAGTTGGCTTAAACGATCCAGCAGCAGCTATTGCTGCACTGCGTGAACAACTACCGCCCAGTAATAATTGGGCCGCTACCTACCGCCGTGACGTTTTATTAGTGCGCTATTTAGGGCACGAACGTAACCAAGTATGGAAATTATTTGAACAAGTACGCAACATACTTCGCCCGCTATTAAGCGGACATCAAGCCACCATACCACGGATTTGGTTAACCTAATTTTTAACTGTTTGTCATGGCTAAAAATGACAACAATAATTCTATCGCCTATGCTCTTTAGGTGATTAATTAAACACTATTATTTACCAAGGTGTTAATTATAAGCAGAGCCTAGTTATTGCTTATGATTAGCCTCTTGGCTGAAGAAAACTGTACCGATATTTTAAACATATCGTCTTAGCTTTTGCTTAGGCGAACACACTACCTGTGCCAATTAGTCATAGGTAATTAATATAACAACATCGAGGACTATGGAGTTAGCGATGGAATTAACACCCAGAGATAAAGATAAATTAATGTTATTCACTGCAGGTTTACTTGCAGAGCGACGCAAAGCCAAAGGGCTAAAACTAAATTACCCAGAAGCAATTGCTCTAATCACCTGCGCTATTATGGAAGGTGCGCGCGAAGGACGCACAGTGGCAGAAATGATGGCATTGGGTCGTGAAATGTTGACCCGCGACGATGTAATGGAAGGCATTGCTGAGATGATTCAAGACGTCCAAGTAGAAGCAACGTTTCCTGACGGTACCAAACTGGTCACTGTGCATAACCCTATAGTTTAAGGAAGTTCGTTATGATTCCAGGTGAATATCAACTAAAAAGTGGCGATATTGAACTGTGTGTTGGCCGTAAAAGCATCACCATTAATGTTGCTAATAAAGGGGATCGACCTGTACAGGTTGGCTCTCATTACCACTTTGCCGAAAGTAACCCAGCACTGAGTTTTGATCGCGAGCAAGCCTATGGTTATCGCTTAGCTATTGCTGCTGGTTTAGCAATTCGCTTTGAACCAGGACAAACCCGTGAAGTATCTTTGATCCCCTATTCAGGTTTACGTCGTCTTTACGGTTTTCGTGGTGAAGTAATGGGACCTTTAGACAATAAACCTAAACAGGAGAGCGTGTAATGAAAATATCTCGTCAAGCCTATGCTGACATGTATGGCCCAACCACGGGTGATAGAATTCGTTTAGGTGATACCGAATTATGGGTCGAAATAGAACATGACCATACCCATTATGGTGAAGAAGTAAAATTTGGTGGCGGTAAAGTTATTCGTGATGGCATGGGTCAAAGCCAACGCTGTGATGACGCCGTTATGGACACGGTTATCACTAACGCAGTGATTATCGACTGGTGGGGCATTATTAAAGCCGACGTGGGTTTAAAAAATGGCCGCATTGCTGCTATTGGCAAATCTGGCAACCCTGATACACAGCCCGATATAGACATTATTATTGGCCCAGGTACCGAAATTATTGCCGGTGAAGGTCAAATTTTGACCGCCGGTGGCGTTGATACCCACGTGCACTATATTTGCCCACAACAAGTTGACGAAGCGCTCATGAGTGGCCTAACCACCATGATTGGCGGCGGCACTGGCCCAGCAACAGGCTCAGTAGCTACAACACATACACCGGGGCCATGGCATTTAGGCAAAATGATGCAAGCCGTGGACGATTTACCGATTAATATTGGTTTTCTAGGTAAAGGCAGCGCAAGTACTCCCGAAGCACTTGAGCAACAAATTAAAGCCGGCGCTATGAGTTTAAAAATTCATGAAGATTGGGGCGCAGCACCCGCTTCTATTAGCAATGCTTTAGATGTTGCCGATCGCTACGACATTCAAGTTGCCATTCATGCTGATAGCCTCAATGAATCTGGTTTTGTGCAAGATACTTTAGAGGCATTTAAAGATCGTTGTATCCACACCTATCATACCGAAGGTGCCGGTGGTGGCCATGCTCCTGATATTATTGTTGCTTGTGCTATGCCTAATGTGTTGCCGTCGTCAACTAACCCGACTCGCCCATACACTATTAATACCGTGGATGAGCACCTTGATATGTTGATGGGCTGTCATCACCTCGACCCCAACATTCCTGAAGATGTAGCCTTTGCCGACTCACGTATTCGCCGTGAAACAATTGCGGCCGAAGATATTCTTCATGATATGGGCGTTATTTCGATGATGTCCTCTGACTCGCAAGCTATGGGTCGCATTGGCGAAGTAGTGTGTCGTACGTGGCAAACCGCTCATAAAATGCGCGTGCAACGTGGTTTATTACCAGAAGATGAAGCACTGGGCGCCGATAACTTTCGCGCAAAACGTTACATTGCCAAATACACTATTAACCCAGCTATCACTCACGGTATAAGCCATGAAGTAGGCTCAATAGAAGTGGGTAAATTTGCAGATTTAGTACTGTGGAAACCGCCATTTTTTGGGGTTAAACCATCAATTATATTAAAAGGCGGCATGATTGCAGGTGCGGCAATGGGCGATCCAAACGCAGCTATTTCTACACCACAACCAGTACATTACCGCCGTATGTTTGGTGCATTAGGTAAAGCAGTAAGTGCAACACGTATGACCTTTGTAAGCCAAGCTGCTATGAATACTGGGCTTGAAGAAAAGCTCGGTTTGAAAAGCCAGCTTGTGGCCTGTAAAAATGTGCGACAAGTGCGTAAATGCGATATGAAGCTCAACGATGCTTGCCCAGTATTAACGGTAGATCCGCAAACGTATGAGGTTCACGCTGACGGTGTATTACTTACCTGCGAACCTGCAACTGAATTACCGTTAGCCCAGCGCTACCATTTGTTTTAATCCATTTTTAGGACAATTTAATGTTTGAATTAACAAAAAGAATAGATAGCAACACACAAGATGCTGTGTTCGATACCCTCACTTTGCCATACGAGTTACGTATTCGTGGTCGCCTAAAAGCAGTGACCGACAATGGTCATGATGTTGGTTTATTTCTTGACCGTGGCCCAGTGCTTCGTAATGGCGATTTACTGCGTGCCAGCAGCGGCGAAGTATTTAGTATTAGCGCTGCCGATGAGCCGGTTACCACAGCATACATAGAAAACGGCTTGCCTTTGGCACGTTTATGTTACCACTTAGGTAACCGCCATGTGTCACTTGCAATTGGCGTTGATGCTGATGGTCGCCATTGGATACGTTTTCCGCCAGATCATGTATTAGAAGAGTTAGCGGTACTTTTAGGCGCGCAATTAACGCACCATCAAGCACCGTTTGATCCAGAATCTGGTGCATATGCACACGCGGGTCGTGAGCAATCGCATGCTCACTCCCATGAACATTCACATGCCGATGGTCATACTCATGCACACTAATACTGAGCCAACACAAAGCAGTGATCTGGCATTATTGGGCTTGATGCAATTGATCAGCCCTGCGCTGCCAATTGGTGCTTTTGCTTGGTCTCAGGGGTTAGAAAGCGCGTTTGAACTTGGCTGGGTTACTAATGAGCAACAACTTGGCGAATGGTTAGAAGGTGTGCTTGACGACGGTTTAACGCGCTGCGAATTACCGGTACTTGCTCGGCTACAAAACTGCTGGGCTAAAAGCGACAGCGAAGGTTTAAGCTACTGGAACGAATGGCTACATGCAAATCGTGAAACTGCCGAATTAAGCGATGAAGATACTCGCTTAGGCTTAGCCCTGATGCGTTTGCTCAACAGTTTACAGTTACAGCCACAAATCGAGCAAGGACATGCAGCATTACCGCAAGACCCAGGTTATGTCACCGTTTTTGCCTGGTTAGCGCAGCAGCGACAAATTCCAGTACGCCAAAGCTTACTCGGGTTTGTTTGGGGCTGGTTAGAAAACCAACTGGCGGTTGCCTGTAAAGCAATGCCGCTTGGCCATACTGCAGCGCAGCGTTTAATTGAGCAATTACGGCCTAAAATGGTTATCGCAATCGACACTGCATTAGCATTAGCCGACGACCAACTTGGGCCAATTATGCCTGGCTTAGCGCTTGGTAGTGCACAGCACGAAACACAATATTCAAGATTATTTCGAAGCTAATACGCTTCTATATACATAAGGAAAACAGCAATGACACATTGTTTACGAATCGGCGTTGGCGGCCCAGTTGGCTCTGGCAAAACAGCTTTATTACGTCAATTATGTAAAGCATTGAAAGATCACTATGATATCGCCGTGGTTACAAACGATATTTATACCCGCGAAGATGCTGACTTTTTACTTAAACACGACGCACTCCCAGCGGACCGTATTTTAGGAGTAGAAACAGGTGGTTGCCCACATACGGCAATTCGTGAAGATGCTTCTATGAACTTAGCTGCGATTGACGACTTACAAGCACGCCACCCCAATTTAGAAATAGTACTGGTTGAATCTGGCGGCGATAACTTATCAGCTACTTTCAGCCCAGAGCTTTCTGATTTAACACTTTATGTGATTGACGTGTCTGCTGGCGACAAAATTCCACGTAAAGGTGGCCCAGGTATCACTAAGTCTGACTTATTAATAATTAATAAAATTGATATCGCAGAATATGTACATGCTTCGTTAGAGGTAATGGAACGTGACTCGAAAAAAATGCGCGGTGAACGCCCTTTCGTTTTTGCTAACCTTTACGATGGTGTTGGCTTAGAAGAAATCATCAGCTTTATTTTAAAGCAAGGCATGTTACCTGAACGCCGACCTGGCAAGCCAAATAGTATTAATTAAGCAACACAATTTTTAATCAAAACACAATTCAATAGTAAAAAATATAAACGGAGAATAGTATGAAAATAATGACCAAATTACTGATGGGATTAGGCCTAATGCTAACAGCTACTGCAGCTTTAGCCCACCCTGGTCATGGCGTTGAAACCCATAACGGTTTTCTTAGTGGCTTGTTACATCCACTGATGGGTATTGACCACTTATTAGCAATGGCAGCAATTGGCTTTTGGAGTATTCGCCAAAGCACAGCAATGAAACGCGGCGCGCCATTATTTGTAGTTGGCGGCATGGTTTTAGGTGCGGCCCTTGCTTGGAGTGGCTTAAGCTTTGCAGGCGTTGAAACCGGTATTGCAATGACCGTATTACTAGCCGGTATTTTAATTGCCACTATGGCTAAATTACCAACCGTATTAGGCGCAAGCTTAGTCGCTTTATTTATGCTTACACATGGTTATGCCCACGGTGCAGAAATGGCTGAAGGCGCAAGTATATTGAGCTACATGGCAGGCTTTGTTGTTGCTACTTTAGCTATCACCTTTATTGGTCGTGGTTTAGGCACACTTATGCTAAAAGCTGATAACCGCGCTACCCGTGCACTTGGCGGTGTTGTTGCTGTAATTGGTGGCGTATTGGCAGTTGGCTAATAGCAACTGAATTTATTATCCCCATTAGGGTAGCTTTACTGTCGCTAACATAGTTGATGCTATGGTTACCCTTACCTTCAAATCAATGACTATCGAGCAGCAGCTAGATAGTCTGCGAGAATAAACCCACTTTTAATGTGGTTAATTTTAACCTCATTATAACTATCTCAGCTAGGAGAAATATCAAGATGAGCGGCACAATCATAAAGCTTTCAAGAAACACCAATAATGCACCAAGCAGCACTGTAGCTACACAAACAGTTGCTTTTTCGCATTACAATAATATTTCAGCACAATTACCGATTGCTCCTAAAAGCGGTAACATTGTAGCTGATGATATAAAAACACAGGCAAAACAGTGTTTAACAAATATTAAAGCGGTTATTGAAAGTATTGATCATGTTATGGACGATGTGATTAAAATTAATGTGTTTTTAAAAAACATCACAGATATTGATGCTGTAAACGACGTATACGCTAGTTTCTTCCAAGACTACTTACCAACACGCACAACAGTTGCCGTGGCAGCTTTACCGCTAGAGGGTGCATTAGTACAAATGGATGCGCTTATCTCTAATGGCGAAGGTACTACACCACAAGCGCCTTGCGATTTAATTAAAGTAGCAAAAAATAGCAATAATGCACCTATATGCCCAGTGTCTACGCATACAGTTGCTTTTTCTCATTACAATAATATTTCTGCTCAGTTACCTGTCGATCCTAAATCGGGAGAAATAGTAACCGGTGGTATAAAAAATCAGACTAAACAGTGTTTAAGTAATATTAAAGCTATTTTAGAGAGTATTGACGTACCCTTTGACGACATAGTTAAGGTAAATATATTTGTTAAAAACCCAGTAGATATTGACGCAATAAACGAAGTTTATACAACCTTTTTTCCAGACTCAGCTATTGCCAGAGCTGTAGCTTACGTACCAGCAAGATCAACCATGGTTGTTGCAGCACTACCTATGGATGCTTTAGTACAAATTGATGCAGTTATATCCCATGGAGATGGCACACCACCACAAGCAGTTGAGGACAGACACGGCATTATTATTAGAGCAAGTAACACACAAAATGCACCAATTAATGCCCTATCTACACAAACAGTGGCATTTTCGCACTACAACCATATTTCAGCACAATTACCCATTGATGCAAAAACGGCTAATCTTGTAGCTGATGACGTAACAACACAAGCAACACAGTGCTTAAACAATATTAAAGCCATTGTAGAGAGTATTGATCATGTTATGGACGACCTTGTAAAAGTTAACATTCAAGTTAAAAACATTAGCGATATTGCCGCTATTGATAAAGTGTACGCCAGCTTCTTTAAAGGTGATTTGCCAGCAAGAACTGTGGTAGGCGTATCAGCTATCCCTATGAACGCGCTAGTACAAATTGATGCGGTAGTGTCTAACGCTGAAGGTACGCCACCTAAGTTATAATTGTAAACTTGGGTTTATAAGCAATGGTGATTAATCACCAACTAAATACAAACATGACTTTAAACGTTAAGTTTGCATAAATAAGGGCAGCGCAAAATCCACTCGGATCTCTACGCTGCCCTTTTTAATTTTTGCGTCTCCACTATTATCTTGAATTTAAGTAATTAAATACAGATTGCACAATATTGAATACAAAAGCTGCCCAATATTTCTGTGTACATAATAATTTCACCTAGTCATAAGTGTATTTTAAATATACGACATTATGTTTACCTGCTTCCCTATTAGCTGGTAACGGCTCGTGCTATGGTTGAAACGTAAACTAGTTAAAAATAAAAGTGTTTAATAAATATGTATTAAATACTCAGTGCACATTCTAATCGTTAACATTAAACGAATAAGGATAAAAAATGAGTAATAATGTAGATATTAA
>LV_Brine_h2_0102DRAFT_1000490_pt1 | contig 13900 bp, 14 predicted proteins | sample LakVidmifraction_3_FD_10600 | JGI IMG/M metagenome (IMG submission 10600)
TCAACCAAATTATCTTCAGTATCTAATTCAGCCAACTTAGCTTCCATTTCTGCTTTAATTCTTTCAGCCTTACGTGCCTTTTCTTCAGCTTTTGCCTGTACTAATAATTCTGCTTTTTTATTTTCAGGAATCAAAGCCATTAATTCATCTGCTGGTTTGTTTATATATTCATTAAAAGTTTCACATGCCTTTTTAAAAATACCACTTACAATTGTGCAAGTTTCTAGCAAATCATCTTCTGGTTCTTCCATAATTTCCAATAATTCCTGATCACTTAGTTCATCCAACAGCACATTTGTTAAAATTGGAAGTAGGTCTTTTAACATTATATAACCATCTACAGGTAATCCAAACTCTATCTCTTTTTTTGCAGATAAATCTTCGGAGTTTTTCTTTTCTTCAATTTTATTTTCAACTATTTCTCTAATATAATTAAACAGTCTTTTCCTACGATCTTCATTTTCCTTACAAGCGATATTGTAAATTTCAATACCATTAATCTCCTTTAAAATTGGTTTAGCTTTTAAACTTCTAATGTCTATTGTATTTCCCATTTTTCAATCTCCTTTGTTGTGCATTTTTGCACATACTTTATATTTATATTGTTGATAGTTACGTTTTCAAGTTTTAAAACTGGCACGGAATTCTTCATAATCAAAGAAAAACGTGCAAATATTAAAATTGGTGAAAAAGTTTTGAAAAGAATTAATTTAAATTAAAAGTCGCATTTTACTTAGATTTTGATTAAAAAATAAGGAGTAAAAGCAGAATGTGAATATTTCTACTCTAGTCTACTAATTACTCCTTATATATTTATTTTTCCATATCATTTATTAATTTAACCCCTTCTACTTTTACAATACTTATTCCTGAAGCCTGTATATCTTTCAGTGTCAATCTTCTAGGTTTTACCTCAACACTAGGATCAAAACTAAAAGGATTGCAATTATTAGCAGTTATTTTCGCATCATTTGCATCGTAGTTACTATTACCTACTATATATAACGAGGACTCATATCTTAATTTAAAAGCTAGTTCATTAATACAATCATTAAAATAAGCATAAGAACATTCGTCAAGTTCTCTTTCAGATAAACCACAATATACTCCTAAAACTGCATATAGTCGTTTGTATGTAAAAGATAATTTATTTTTATCTTTTGATTTGTTTTTTTTATTATCAATTTTTTCTGTTATTGGTTCTTTATTTAATTCATTAACATCTTTGGTAAGTTTGATAATTTCTAAATAAATAGCATCATTTATATTTTTATTTACATAGTCAATAGTAGTTTGATTGTCATCAAATATACTTGTCAAAAATAAATTAAACAAACTTGTACCATCTGAATAGTTTGATAACTCAGTTAAAGTATGTTTTTCCATATGTTTCAAAGTCTCAAAAAACCCTTGTTTAAAATATTTCATTTTTATTGGTAATATTGGTATGAACTTTTCACCAATTAAAATCATTTATTCCACCTTACTTTTTGAATACCATTGTTTTTGTAGTTTTTTATTCCCCTTAGAATCTTCTATCTCAACTTCAACTAAAACAGCATCAATATTTTCATCTATTACTTTATATTTTTTACCATTAATTTTTACATTAATTAATTTGGGGATTTCTTTTTCTACTATTACATCTGTCTCATTATAATTATCTATTTTTTTCATTTTTCTCCTTATATTAGGGGAGAATAAATCTCCCCAATAATTATTCTACATTATACTACTGCTACTGGAATATAAGAAACTTCAAACATTTTCTTGTCAGCACGTCTTGGGTCGTTTCCTCTTAAAGTTATATCAAAAGTAGATGCTGATTTATAAGCTCCACCAACTTTGTTAGCACGTCCAATTTTCGCTTTAAATACTAATATTTGTAAATAACCCTCAATATCTACGCCATTTTCATCACCATAAACAGGAAATTGTAGAACAACTTCTCCTGATGTTGGGGCATCTTGGGTGGTCACTGTTAACGTTTCAGATGCAGTTACCGCAACTTTAAATGAAGGTGAAATTTCAGATCCAGCAACAAATTCACTTGCAAAGAAAGTAATTACAGTACTTCCAGTACCTACAACAACTTTAAAATTGGTTGTTGCCAAAGTAGTTTCGACTTCTGTTAACCCTGCAATGCGTACCGAACCAGTAACAACTTCATAAGGGATTGTAATTTCATCTGTAGCTACTATGTAAGCATCTCCAAAGTAATATTGGTCAGCACTTCCTGTAACCACTGTTCCGCCAGTTGTTAATTGCATATTTGACATTTTCCATTCTGCTTCAGTTAGAGCAACTTCGATTGAACTTGTAGTATCAATTTCAATTAAATCATAAGCACTCCAACCACCATTAATCGTAATTGAATCTCCACCAAAAGAAATTTCTCCACTAGTTGCAGAAAGAACCGCGGAATCGCCTTTAGATGTAAGAATTAACGCTTTAGGTGCATCAACTATAAATCCTTGTTTCATTTTGAATCCTCCTATAAATTATGTTTATTTTGTAGTTACTTTTAAATATTTATCTCAATTACCTTTTTGTAAAAGTATCAAAAACCAATTCAGAAACAATATAATCCCCATTTAAGGGTGATAAATCAGATTGTCCTTTTATTATTAATTCCCCTATACCAAATCCACGCTGCCCATCAAATATTTCTTTAATTCTTTCGCCTATAAAATCGTTTCTTTCATATCCTTCATTTGTTTTTTGAAGAGAAGAATGAGTTATGATTCTAAAAATTATCCTAACATCACTTAATAGACGGTTATGATAACTGAAGTTAAAACTCATAAAAATATAAGATTCTACTGTGTTTTCAATATCAGGCATAAAAAAGTATGTAAATATATTTTTGTTCTTTAAAGCAACTTTCTTATCAATATCATACACAATTGATAACATTTTAATATTCGTGTTAGTATTTAAAAGAGCGCTTGCTATTTTATCATCAGCTATAATTGTGCTTATTATTTTACGTTTATATTCTATTTTATTGATAGCAAATCACTCCTTTATAAACTTTTTAAGTTAATATTTTTAACTGCAGTATTTGTACCATCACTTGCCGTTAACACAATTGTTTGATCACTATAATCACCTATTGGTTGATTGGCTTTAATTGTTATAATGTTTTCAATTTGAGTAAGCGTTACTAAGTTAGTTTTATCCACAGAATATATAATCGTTACAGGTTGTGGTATTATTAATTCTCCAGCTAAGTATAATTTTGCTTCATATGATGATGAGAAATTAAAATAAATTATATCTACCCCATCTATAAACAACTCATTAATTGGAGTTGGTATTGGCGTGAAAGAATTATAATCAGCTATATTTAAATCTAATCTGTCATTAGTTTCGTTATATAGACACTCTTTAATAGTATAAATAATCATTCCTCTTTTACTTGAAACATCTGTATGAGTAATAGAAAAACATGATAATTCTGAACTATCAAATATTAATCTATGATCATTTTTCAATGTTTTTGTAAACTCATTACTTTGAACAGTTATTTTTACAATTCCATTATTAACAGCAAAATAATTGTTGTCAGATGTTTTATCTGTAGCTGAAATTGCTGGGGAGTCGTAAATACAAGGAGTTGAGTAAATTGAGTTGTCTGAAAGTTGGAATGTTAGGGTGTTTGTGCATTTTTGTACTTTACAATATTTACTAATTTGGTTAATATCAATCTCAGTTATTACAATCCAATTTCCTTCATCTTCTATATCAAAACCTTTTCTTTTTACATTTGAAATAATACTTCCACGTTTTAACGTAGTATTTAAATCAGAAATCACAATTCTTTGTTCGTATCGGTCATTATATTCATTGGATGAAATTTGAAACAATACTTTTACATCAACTCCATCAATTTTGCAAATGGCAGAGTCTAGTCCTTTTAGTTGTGTTTCTAAAAGGGTTTTACCATTAGATATAATCATTTCATCAAAAGGCATAAACACATTATTATATAATCTCATGTGTCCCCCTTATTCCATAATCGAGCTATTATCAGCACGAAATATAATCATTTCAATTTCATTTTCTTCGTTTGCAACTAAAATTCTTAATGCACTTAATTGATCCCCTACATTTTTAGCCCCAATTTCTTTTGTAAAGCCAATTAAAACAGAAGATTTATACATTAATATATTGTTTGTCAAAATTAATTTAATAATATGGACTAATACCAACATTTCATTACTGGTCAATAATCTACTTACAGATTCTAGTTGATCATCTCCTGATAAGANATCNTGCATCCTATTGTTAAAATGAGCTATTCCATTACGTATTAATTCGTATTGGCTTTCTACTGTATTTGGTAATGATAGTTGGTCAACTGAAATGTTATTGATAAAAAACTGATAAATTTCATCATAGGTTGTGTTCATCCCTATCAATACCTCCATTAATTATTATTCTTCACTAGAAAAATCAATTTCATATCCAGACCATTTGTTTATAAATTCTCGTTTTGCAGCACTATCAATTTTAATTTCTTTTGCAATATCAACTACAAATGATTTCTCTGACTTTTCAGTAATTTTTTCAAGTTTAGCTTTCATAGAATTAGTATTTGAATTAAGAATTTCTTCAATTTCTTTTCTAGTATGCATATTATTTTGTAATTTCTCTTTATCTTCATCACTTAATGATTCGTCAAATTCTTCAATAGTTTTGTAATCACAAAGAACTAATTCACCAGATGTAAACGTTGTAGTTTGCATAAATAACCAGTCATATGTTTCTTGTGGCACATCATGTGAATCAATCTTATTAGCTTTAGCACCAGACCATATCCATGACCTATTTGTTTTTGGACAATTAACTGTAAAAGTTGTGTTTCTACGTCTTTCTAGTTTTATTTTTTTATCTGCCATTTTTAATCTTCTCCTTTTAATAAAGGGTGGAATATTTCATCCACCCAATGTTTATATTTATTTGTTTCTTATAGTTATAAAGTTAGAGCTGTATCCTTGATAAATCCTAATGTCTCTGCATAAACTAAGACAATAGATGCATCTTGGTTAAGTTTAAGTTTAATTCTTTCATCTTCCATATTTTGTTCTGTGAATTGTCTCATACCACCATATTCTACAACTGTGAATGGTTTTTGAGAAGCTTCTCCAGCGAACATAAATCCTTCTTGAACGTTTAATTCAACAGTTGAATTTGTAGCATCTAAGAAAGGGTTTACCAAATTCAAAGCAGTAGTTCTACCAATAGCAGTAATATTCATAGCTGAGAATAGTTCTATTTTTGCAGACTCAGGAATTATCTTTCCAATAGTAGCATCTGAAACTTGTTTCATTGCTAAATCATCAATCATTAATGTATCAGCGACCAATACAGGCTTTCCACCAAATCGACCTAATCTTGATGCAAGTTTGTTATAATCAATAATAGAAGTATTAGATCCACTAATTACGTTAGTAGTTGGAATTGTAGTAGCGCTTACAGCAGCGGAAGTCAATTTACTAATTTCTTTCATGTATAATCTGATTTTTGCCTCTGCTAAGTCATTAACTAAAGCTCTGAAATTATTAACTGAATCTTGTACTAAATCAAGTGGTTCATAATAAAAACCTGCCGTAAAAGTCTTAGGAACAGCAACTATTGACTTCATTCCACCGACACGGATCAAATCTACACCAGAACCATTAGCAGACCATACAATTTTAGCTTTGATTTTATTAGGTGTTTTAATTTGCTTAATATCTCCTCTAGTTGCACTAACTTTGTTAGCAAAAAATCCTAACATTTCAGTAACCAAAGGTTTAGCAACTTCCTCTGCTAATTCAACAACTAGGTTGTTGAATTGGTGAAGCATAGATGGATCTGGCGTTTGCCCACCATCACCAAAAACTTTTTGACAAACAGCTTTAATAGAATCTGAATCATGTAATTTTGTTTCAGCATCTTCAATCATTTCATTCTTGTAGACACGGTTAAATAGTTTTTTCATTTCTGTAGCATTTAAACTCATTTATTATATCCTCCTAATTATGTTTAATTGGTAGATTAAATAGTTGCCATTAATCTAATTGTTGATTTTGTATAATTGCCAGCGCAATCTGTTTCATCCGCCACTACTAAATATTTATTACCAGCAGTTGCATAAGCAGTGTGAGCAGAACCAGCCACAGATACGATGTATAATTTTGTAGCAGGATCAAAATGTGCTACATTGCCCTTTACGATTGTTACTAGGCCTGCATTCTTGCTAAAAGCAGAGGTTTCATATCTTGTATAATCTATTTCTTGTACTACTAATCTACTTGCATCACCGATACCATTATAAAAATGATCAATTTCTTCATTTAAATAACGTTGTTCTGGGGAAGCGATTAAATAACCCTTCTTTGTAACTGTTGCTAATTGAATACATTCTTGTTCTCCATCAACATTAAATCCTGCTAATTCAACGATTGTAAAATTATCAACTGCAGCCGTCTTAACTTTTGCACCATTAGCCAATGTCTTAACTTGTACACTGTTTAAAGATCCGACTGCGTGAGTTCCAGCAGTCGTTAAAGCTGTCAATATTGTACTTGCCATAATTTATTATCCTCCTAAGATTAATTGAAATATTTTGACTCAAGTGTTTTTACTTGGTCTGGAATTAAATTGTTCATTGCTTTACCCACAATAGGCTTTTCAGTATTATCTTTCTTAGCATTTGTAGCCTTTGCTACAGGTATAAGTTCAATTATNATGCTATTTAAAGANAATAGAGCTTCTGCACTGTTAATGGATTCTTTGATTAAAGTTTGTACTTCTTCTGTATCAAACTTATCAATTGCATTAACACTTGTAAATTTAGCTTTATATAAATCTAAAGCATTTACTAACTTTCTTTCTTGTTCTTCTTTTTCTACTTTTTCAGCAATTGCATTTAAAGATACTAATTGTTCATTAACTGATTCCAATTTAGTATCTTTGTCTGATATAGTAGTTTCCAAACTTATTTTCTCTTCGGTAATTGTATTGATAGATTGGTTCAAAGTTTCAATCTCAGTATCTTTTAATGTCAACTCTTCATTTTTAGCATTAAGTTGAACTTTAATTTCTTCTAATTGATTTGAAACAGCTTTCCAATCTAAAACTTTTTCAACTTTAGTTTTTCCTTCGAAATCAACAACTACTTCATCAGAAACATCTACAGAATAATTTACATCAAAGTAATCATAATTATCTCCATCCCAATATTCGTAAACGAAATGATCAGAATAAATATTATAATCACTAATCCAAACTCTTCCATATTCTTCGGCTGTCATTGTTCTATATAGAAAATCGTAAAGTTTACTTGCTATTTTACCAAGAGACAACTCATTGATAATTTTAGTTAATTCGCCTTCCACTATGTAATCCTCGCTTTCTTTGTTTTTTATATTGTTTAAAGCCTTATTCCACGATTGCATTTGTTTAATATTTAAACTTATCAATTGTGAAGTAGAATAAGAGCCATCAATAACTTTTGAATTACCTCTAGATTCTGAATTCAATATTGCATGAGCGCTAAATACACATGGTGAATTAATATACTCAATTCCATCTTTGAATTCATAATTGACATAAAAGTATTCTACACTTGAATTAATCTGAATTCCATTTAACATCCATTCTTCAAGTATTCCTATTACATCTGGGTATTTTTCTGCATATAGTACGCCATCACAAAATAAACTTTGTACACCATTAAAGTCCTCTAAATACCCACCAGTGGTAAAGTGTCCAATAGAAACGGTATTTGTATCTATAATATCGTTACCTTTTCTATCTTTAGATAAAAATTGTTCATGATCTCCTAAGTGATCATCATTTCCATTAACAACTTTAAAATATCTAGCAACTATAGGTTTATCTTTTAAAGTATGCATATTTTCTCTTATAACTTCTTCAGTTATAATCTGACCATTTCCAGATTCTAAAGTGTCCATAATTAAAAATTTGCATTTCTTTAAAGTGAAATCCAATTCATCAGACTGAACACTATTTACTAATTTTAAATGTAAACTTCCATATTTTTCTTCTTTCATCAGATTTCACCTCCTATGTTGGGCTGGGGTTACTATTCCCATCGTTAGATTTTGTTGCCGCAGTAGATGTATTTGTAGGTTCAGATATTGCTGGTGCTCCTACCTCTCCTGCCTTTCCAGTTGCAGTATAAGAACTCATATATGGTTTGATTTTCTCAGGCAGTTTTAAAACTTCTTGTTCATACATTGTATCTGCTAAGAATTGTTCATAATCTACACCTTCTACTTCGTCTACCACAGCTTTTAGACTTGTACCAAATGAAGCATTGAGTTTAACTAGCGTATCAACTTTCTTTTCTGTGGATAATGGTTTTGTCTTATCATATTCCACACCATACATATCACTGTATTTTGAAGGAAGACACCAATTAATCATTTTCTGATAAACTTCGGTTTCAATTTGCTCTAACAAAACACCAATTTTACGATACATTATATCCAATGTTAAAGATGAGCTACTAAAATTCGTTGTTCCATTTATAGAACTCATTACGCCACTTGTTCCAGAGTTAATATCTCTATCAAGACTCTCGAATTTCTTTGGATCAATCCATCAGTTTTAATATCTGGGAATACAAGACTTGCCCATTGTGGAATACCAATTACAGTAATCCCAGTAGTTGTTGTCTGATTCTTTTCAAGACCTCTTTTGACACCTTGATATGTTTTGTCTTTTTTGCCTTTTAAATCTGCTTCTGTATATTTTTCATTACCAAGAGTAAGCACAGCGACACTATTAATTACTTTGTTTGCAATTGACTTCTCAAGATTTCTAAGTTTTTCTTTATGTAATAAATCTACAAATGATTGTGTAGCCCAAGGGATTCCAAAACGTTGATTTACATTTAATGTATGAGTCCTAATACAAACAGTTTTATCATATGGAAGTTCTATAAATCTAACTTTCTCTTGATTTTTTTTGTATAGTTTATAATCAGATTCTTTTACATACGGGTCTAACATTTCAAATAAATAAGTTCTTTGAATATCATTCATAGCATCAAACCACTTAAAATCAAGCCACAATATCCATCCATTATCTTCAGTGCTTCTTCTAGCTGGGAAAATAAATCTAAGATCGTCAAATACATACAAGAATGGTTTTTTAGTAGTTCCAACCCATAATCCACACAACGTACCAGAACCAATTGTTTGTGTAATAATTTCTCTAGTTAACTGTTTGTGTTTTACTAATTTAGATAACTGGTTAATCTTAGCTACATTTTCCTTATGCTTGGTGTCATAATCCGAGGCTCTAATTTTATAATTCAAACTAGGTAAAATACTTGTTAAGTCATATAATTGGAATACATTTGGATTTGATATGTAGTAAAATGCTGTGAATTTTTCTAAGTCTTCTAAATAATTATCAGGATTAGCCATCCATTTTTGAACAGTAGTAGCGTCAATGGTTTTTAATATGTCATCTTGGAATAGTTGGCTTTGAAAAGTACCAAAAATATCTTCTTGGGTACGTTGCAAATAATCGTTGGATGCGTTGGTAGATTGCTGAAATTCATCTTGTTCTAATATAGGCATTTTTTATTGATTACCTCCTTTCTAGAGTATTTTGAAGTGTGCTATATTATATATTAGTGATTTAATAATAAACAAACTCATCGTTTGGATCATCATCGTCATCTTCATATAATTCTTTAGCTAAGAGTTTTGCGAGATAGTTCGCGTACATAAGAGAGGATGCCCTATCTTTTCTTTTTCCTTTTGGTTCTTTTAATTTTACGAAACCTCCAATAATCTCATATTCTAAATTAACCAACTCATTTACAAGAGCACTTGTTTGCATATATGGTCTAACGTAGTCGGCTAAATCATTTGGATTATTCGTTTTATAAATTTCGGAAATATGATCTTTTGCTTCAATTTCGTTTACCAAAAATTGAATATTATCTTTTTGTAGATCAGAACGTAAGGAAGTGGCAATTTCATGATTCAACGATTGTCCAGCTTTAATGCTAAATATTACTGGAAGTGGATTTCTACCCAAAGCTCTTTCTCTCATTACTTCATCATTATACGAACACCATGATTCATATTCAACATCACGTTCTTCATCATATAACACCTTAGAACAATCATCATAAAGTGACATACCATTACCATGACAATCCATTGCGACATAAGATGCTTGAAAATCCTCAAACAGTTGTTTCAAACGTACCGCTTGTATTGATGTATGCTGACCATTAAGAGACTCTATATATACCACTTGTTTTATATATTTTTTACCACTAGGAAGCAACCTCATACATGTAAATACAGACGCATCATTTTTCGAACCGCCCATTAAGGCTAAATCTACACCTATAATGCGTATTTCTCCATCTCTTAATTTATCTTTTTTACGTTTATGAGAAATATAATCAATATTTTTAATTGGATAAAAAGGTTTTTTAAGTTTTCTACTTTTTTCAATTTCTGCCAATTTAAAATATGCCTTTTCGCTTTCACCAAAAAACAAACACTCCATTTCTATTGACCAAGATATTTCATCAAAATCATCTTCTGACATTTCATCTTTTACTTGTTCTTCGCTCAATAATCCTTCTGCAATTGATAATTGATATGGTAATCCACATAAAAAATACTTCTCACCTTTTATAAATTTGTTTTTAAATGATTTAAATTTATCCCATGACCAATGATGTTTAAACCATGCAGATGAAAGATATATTTCTTTGTTTCTCTCCTGTAAATGTTTGTACTCTTTTTTAGCCAAATAAGCAGGTTGTCTTGGAGTACCTAAAAATCTTCTCAATACTTTATTTATGATGTCTAAATTTATGATTCTGTGCTCATCATATATATTTATATTTGATCTTGCAGATCTAGCCTTTTCGTTAGATGCTACAACCTTTATCCAACTTCCATTATGAAATATTACATTTGCTTTATCGCTATTCATACTAGTGGATATATCAGATATTTCTCTAGTGAGATTTGGAGATTTCCCCATGATTTCGGGTATTTTTTCTGTTACTATTTTCATCGCCTGACCTTTAGAACCACTAGCTACAACGATTTTAACTGATGGATATAAAATTGCATAACAAACACAAAATACAGCAGTTAACCATGTCTTGCCTTGAGATCTAGCAGCAAAATATTGGACGTAATTATTATGGAACATAACATATAATAATATTTGTTGGAATAATTTTAAATGTAATCCAAGGTATTCTTGTGCGAATCTCTGTGGATTTGATCTATAAAAACTAGCCCATATACCCACGCCTTGTGTTAATCTATCTGATTTAGATAAATTATCAATTGATTTATTAAATGACTTGTTTTTTGAAAATATATTTGTACCTTTAAATGATTTATTTCTATCAACTTGAAACTTTCTTTCCATTAAATATCACCAACTTCATCTTCCATTTCATCAACTGGTACTTCGTCGTTTTCTGGAGAAGTTACTCTATATTTTTGCATTTCTTCTTCATACATTAATGAATACTCATTTGAAATACCCAACATCTTGCACAAATGTCCTAAAAACCAAACACTAATATATTTACCTATTCCATCTACATCTTTCCATTCTTCATCTGGTTCAGGTATTGGACGTTCGTTTTCATATTTCTTAATTAAAACACCAAACGTAGCTTGATCTGTTGCGTTAGCACCTGTTTCTTGAACTGGTTTAATGTTTGCCGTTCCAAGCAAATCTTGAAGATTTCTAAGGTTTTTACTGACATCATTTTTCTTTTCTCTTTTTTGCCTAATTTCAAGACTTTCAAAAGCAGCCTGTTTTAACAATTCTTCCATTGCAGGAGTATCGCATTCATACATATTTACATATTCACCGTATTTATTATTTAAATAGTTGTATTCAAATTGTTCAAATCCAAAACCCCAAAACATTCCGTTTTGCTCATTTTCTTCTTCCTCGCTATGCATAACCTCATTGTCAATATCACTATCTAAACTAGTCATATTTTTATATTGGGGCATTACTATATTTTTCATATATTGACTGAAAGCAGAGGTATAATCTATTTCATTTGTATCTTTATTTGTAGCTTTTATAATTGATGTATCGTATATTTGATATAAAAATGGTTTATCAATTATTTTTAAAACATCTTTAAATTTTATTAAACTAAAACTTTTGTCGGGATTTATACTATGTTTTAAAATACACTCTTTACAAAGAGGAGTTTTATTTAAATTCCCAAAATATTTTGAATATGATACATAAAATAATGAATCTATTGTTGATTTTGTTGCGGTTTTTCCACAATCTGAACAAATATGTATCCTTTCGCCTGCCATTTAACTCATCTCCTTTTTATAAAATAAAAAAGAAGTTGAATTATACAACCCCTTCTAAATCTTTTTCTTTTATTTTTCTTAAATGACCGTATATTTCATCATTTGCTTTTATTCCTATCTCAATCCTATAATGATAGTGATTATATTCATCTATTGATAACCATTTAATCGCATTATTTAATTCATAAATAAGAGTTTCATCACAAGGTAAATAGTCAACTGGAGAAACAATTTGAATTTGTTTCCAGCCATTTCTTTTTAAATAATGATATCTATCCGCTTCTCTTTTATTAAATTGCTTTTCTGTCATAGTACCAACCTTTAAAGCAAAATCATGTGATCCACCATCATATTCTAAATAAATCTTTTCTTCTGGGAATGCAATATCTAAAGAATAAGACCTTGTAGTTTCATCATTATAGTTTAATAATCCACCAAATAAATTATGAAGATATAATTGTTGTCTAGATGTATTTACATTTCCATTCTTAAACAAGGTTTCCAATGTCTTTTTTCTAATATCTAAATTTTGTTGTGCATATTCTACTCCATACTTTTTCATGCAAGTTTCTTTTGATTTCTCTTTAATGATCTCACTTTGAAATGGGTTTTCTACTCCATACTTTTCCATAGATGATAGCTTGAATTTTTCTTTAGAATCGTCTGTTTGAGAATAAAACATTCCAAACTTTTCAAATTGTGTTTCTTTTATTTTATTAATAATATCTGGACACTTACTCACATTATCGTATCCATATCTTTCTAACGACGTAGCCTTAACTTTTTCTTTATATTCATCGGTTTGGGTATAAGATGCTACACCATATTTCTCTATAGTGGTTTCTTTTATTTTGTCCTTTATTTCTCCACGTTGAAATTGACTTTCTACGCCATAATTTATTAAATTACTTTCAGAACATTTTTTAAACCAATGAGATCTACAACAATCTTTTTGTATTGTGGAATTTAATCTTTTTGTGTGATAATCTTGCCATTTTGTTGGTATAATGGTATTGATGTCTTCTTCTAAACAATAATCACACATGTATTCTATTTTTACGTGTGAATTATTTGTTAAGTGCTCAACTGGAACTTTTAATTTACCACGCCACTCATATTCGTATCCCAATGATTCGTAATGTTTTCTATTATTCGGATTCCAAGTAGTTTCTACTTCTTTTGTTATTAACATTTCTTTTACCTCCAAGTAATTAATCTAATCAATCTCCAACTGTAAAAATGGTAAAAGGAAGGTGTGTTGGAGCACACTTTTCACCCGTCAGCTATCCTTTACTCCGTACAAACATAAATTTGCACAATAAAAAGAACTTGTTTCCAAGTCCTCTCAATCTACAAATTCAATATATTATTTTCAAAATAAAAGAACTGTCCCATCACGGAACAGCCCTTACCTAATCCAATAGGCAATGGGGACAATATCCCAAGGAGAAATAAAGAAAAATAACAAATAAACATGTTCCCCTAATCCTCCGTAGAAGACTCACTTACAAATAATCACCTACCACCAAACATGTTTA
>LV_Brine_h2_0102DRAFT_1000496_pt1 | contig 13843 bp, 18 predicted proteins | sample LakVidmifraction_3_FD_10600 | JGI IMG/M metagenome (IMG submission 10600)
AGTATAGTATTTCCTATGCCGTATTTTGGGGCTTCCTACTATAAAACTCCAGAGGAATACACGACGCCTTAACCATGACCTATAACTATTTCGGCCATCGCCCATTTAACCCTGATAATAATCCAGAAGGAGAAACTTTTGGAGATGGTTCAGAGCGTCCTGTCGGTTTTATTGAAAAAGATATAAACTATTTATTTTGGAATATAAGATCGTTTAATTGCAATTTTGTAATAACAATTCAAAGCGATCCATTAAGCGCGTTTTTATCGAGTAGTGGTCCGACGAGTATTGTCGGAGCTTTAGCTTCGTTAAGTCTATTATCCACAGATCAAACCGAACCTGTTGTCGGATATACAAAAATTTCTACGTCTTTTAAACAGAAACAAAGGATAGGAAGAAGAAAAGACGACACGAAAGATGGCGTTATTTATACTTGGGACGGGGTTAAAAACGGAAAAACTATTACAAAAATTAGTTTAGGAAATAATCAAAAAACTTTTACTTACAGCAATAATAAAATTTACGAAGGACAGGTAGCTTCTGGCCCAATCCATAGTTTAGGCGGAAAGGTCGTTATAGATTTCTCTAATATAAAATACTATAATCAAAAGTATTGGCCTCAAATTATAATAACGACTAACAACGCTACATCTAAAATACAGGGGTCTAGAATATTAGGCGGGGTTAGTTTTATGGGTCAATTAATTCCTATGTTTTCCGCCGGAAATATTTTAGCAACAAAGATAGCGTTTGGAGCTATCGAGCCGGGAAATAGACTAAACAGAGAAACGAATACTTACGATAAGTTTCTATGGGACGGAACGGATTACTACGAGCAAAGGTAACTTTTCCAACGTTTTTGATTTACAACCAAAGTTTTCTTTTTTTCCTCTTCCACAAGTCCGCCGTTATATTCTTTTACGCCGACCTCTGTTAAGTCAAGAATATCCATAACCTGATGATCTGCATCTCTAGTTTTCAACTTAAGATTTTCTATACCTTCTCTTTCATCGCCTCCTACGCAAAACGCAAGATGGCTATTATATGAGTTGCATCCGTAACTATTTCTTCCCCAATAATATATTTTATAGTATTTTTTCATAAACTTCACAATTGTTACAAATATTGTTATCTAATGGATAAATATCCCTTTTGTCACATTTAAACGCAGAAATCTTGTTACTTTGTCCGCAGCATTTTGTCACAAACCCGTCAAGTTTATCTTTTGAACGGAATTGACAAGACCCCATTTTAGAATCGGGAACATCGTTAAAATCCACGAAGATAACACTACTCATTTTTCTGAATACTTAATATTCCTAATATCTTAATGACAACAGGAATAGATATGTTACTCTCGTCCTGCCAAGCTAATACGACTTCGTCCGTCAAGTCGTTCTCTCTAAGAAAATCTGATTGGGTCTTTATTAGGTATTTCTTTAGTTGTTCAAACGAGCGTCCTTTTTCCTGTATTTTTTTAAGAAGTGCTGCGTGTGGTCCTCCCGCTTTGCTGGCAACTTCGGGATTACTTGTATTTTCCAAGTTACTATTAGGTCCAATTTCATCAAATCCTAAGACCGGAATTTCTAAGGCATTTCTCCACGCCCTAACGAACGCTCTATTTCCGGCAATACATGTCAAATAGTTTGCGGCGAAACTGTGTGTATTTCGTGTGTGAGCGTCTGCTTCACCAACGAAAATTTTCGATTGCATGGATGTCTCTAGATTTGGAATTACCTCAATTTCGCAGGTCATTGCTACAAAATCAGGATAAGCAAAATCAATGCTTTGCTTAATATAGTTATATCCACGTAATGAAGACAGATAACGAAATCCGCCTAACAAGATTAGCAATTTACTATCGTCTATCGTATTAATATCTAGCGACTTAAAATTTGTGTCTTTCGGAAATTTGTCACGATTAGGAACAATAAACTTCTTAGGAACCATCTTATACCAATCAATTTTATTGGGTTCATCTTCCTTGAAGATATAATCTATCGGCAGTAATCCGCCTTCATCTCTTTTCCAGAAATTTAATTGAGATTGATAGCGATAGCTATCACTTGATGGNGAAGCAAACGGTGACTTTTCTATGAGAATATTCGGTTCTTCTATATCTTTNTTNAGTTTTGGCATATAATTATAAATTTGCTATTTTTAGTACGTTTTGAATATCTTCAAACGTTGTAGATTCATCGTCGTTAAAAGCGGCCAGATATACATTTGACTTAGTATATTTACGAACGGCGTCTCCGAGTCGTGCTGATATGTCTCCTTGCCCGTTTCCCCCATATAAATGAACCACGGCCCCGTAAAGCGAGAATGATACGCATGTTGATGCTGGGTTGATCTCTCTCCCCCCATCGTAATGATGAACGTTTAAATTCTGCAACTTTCTTCCTTCTTTCGTAGTCGCCAAACATCCTTTGCACCACTTATCTTCTCTATAGATTAAGTTTGAAATCTTCATTTAAAGAGTATTATAGTCTTTTTTATCACTAAGTCAAATCTTTTTTATTAAAAAGGTAGAAATATTCCAATTCTTCAAAAAATTTAGGAGTATTAATAACTTTAGATACATTGTTATTAGGATCATCTTTACTAATGTCTAACAGCCAATGCGTTTTAGATAAAAAGAACTTACCTTTACTCAAAATGTTCTTATTCGACTTAAAATAAGTATTTTCATTCATTTTTTCTTTTGAATCCAATAAGTCTTCCTGTGTATAAATTTTTTCCTGATTGATAAACCCTATATCAACATAATCTAATTTGTATTTATTTAAATCTTCATCTTTCAGTTTCGTATATAGACTAATTGAGATTCCCAAGGACTTGACCATTAAAACAAATTTTGGATCATTATTGTCAGTCACTTCATATATTACGACTAATATATTTTCTTTTAACGCTTTCAGTAGGTTTCCATCTATAGGTTTGTCGGTAATAATGGCACATTTTCTCTGCGAAAGTTGCGTAGCTAAGTTTTGAGGATTTTCCAGCCAGTCGTATCTAATATGAAGGGGAACTTGTGGAATAAATTGTGGAGGAACAATCGTATCTAAAACACACTCAAAGTACTGACTGTTGGAATATTTATTTCCAAAATATAAGGACGTTATTTCTGAATTACTTGGGAAATTAAGTATTTCTGAAACTGCTTTAAAAATTTCTTCTGGCTTAATCAGATTAACAGTCTTAGGGCTTTCGTTGAAAGAGAAAGATGGGGTTTTCCCATTTCTGTGCGACTCTATTAAAATCGTCTTATCGTCGTTTTTCCAATGAGGGCCGTGATTTTCAATAGACGTTGGGCCATATACTGCTACAAGCGGAATATTTAATGCCCCCGCTATGTGAGCGATAGATGTATCATTGCAAATTACTAATTTGGCATTATTAATTATAAAGGTGGATTGATGAAGACTGGTTTTGCCACATAAATTTAGACAGCCGTTCAGGGGAACTTCTTTTTCCCCGCCTAACTGTATAATGTCAATGTTGTTTTCTTTTAGAATAGGAAATAAGAAGTCCAAAACCTCTTGAAAATAATCGTAGTTTTTATAAGGGTTCCCTGACCCATTGGCCCAAACAATATAATTATTAGAAGGTAGGGGATAAGGGGCTTGATATAAAATGGGACGGCCTAGTGACAGTCCTAGAGCGCGGGAGTATGTAGATGCGAGAGAGTTCTGAGACATATACTATGTATTATATAATATCTCCCGATTTATTGTGACTTAGATAGTTTAAAATTTTCTGCGTCGCAATGGCCGGTAAACCGAAGAAATGAAATAACGCATCTTTTTCTTCGCCTCCACAACCAATCATTCCCATTTCATTTTCCATCATAGAGTGATAAGGAATAATTTTATGAATATATGGATTTCCTTCAAAAACCTCAAAAAACTGAGGTTGCGTAGAAAGGTATAAATCGTAACCTTCGTATTTTTCGTGAAAGGATTTTAATAAAGAACTGACAACAATACAGTCTCCCAAACTTTCTTTTATCACAATAATCCCTCTTTTATTAGGTCTATCAAAATCAATTAAATCTTTTATATTAGTGGGATTATTCTTTTGGTTTTCATCAAAAGCTATCTTACGAAAAGACTGTTCTATTTTTTGTCTAATCTGTTGTCTTTGTTCGTTATTTCCTTCTGGAACATTAGTAAAGTTTGATTCCCATTGGAGTAAGCCGGAATCATCGTCTTTCACATCCATTTTTAATATATTCTTATATAAAACCTTAATATATTCTTTGTCTGACTCAATACCGTTTGGAATAACGGCGTCTGTATTTTTTACATCGTAGTCCTTTTTTGACTCATGATATTTTGACCAGTCTAAGTATTCAGAGTCATTAATTTGTTTTTCTATAATAGAACCAACAGTTTCTACCGAAAACTCTTTTAAGGCCCATTTACGGCCAATCAAACCTATCTCCCGACGCTTCTCTATGGGGGCGTCGTACATTTTATTAATAAACTTAACGATAGTATTCGGATTGCCTTCGTGTTTCAAAAAATTTGTTCCCGGCTCTCTTCTCATGTATCCATCTAAAGGATAAACAAAATCTTGTTCTGTAAACTCTTTTCCACAGGAATAATCGGAAATTAACATTGGTAAACCGCAAAGAAGTCCCTCTACGTTAAAATATTCTAATCCGCCAGAATTAAAAACAGATAATCCAACGTCACTCAGGGAAAATATCTTAGATAAATCATCTTCTGTAATAGAGCTAGTAATGCCAGCGGTAATTCTTGATTTTTCTGTTTTACAATGTTCACAGTCTAAAGGTTCCCCCTCAAACGGCTGAATATTCCAGTCTCCGCATTTTTGACAAAAGTAGGTTGCTAAAATATCTTCTTTTTGAAGTCCGGCCTCTTTCCTAAGTTGGTCTAAATTCCAGCCGCTTTGTTCTGTCCAAGACGTATGAAAATGTAGTTTGACGTTTTTTTCGGGGTTCTGTTTCTTTAATTTGGCTAAAGCCTCAATAATTACGTAGGCTGATTTTCGAGTCTGGTTCCGAAAACTATACAAACCTAAAAAATCGTTCTCTTTTATTCCAAACTTCTTTCTTAGCTCTTTTCTCTCCGGTGCTGGGAGAGGCTTAAAACTTTCCGTTTTAGCGATTCCATGTAGAACATTTACGTGTTTATACTTTTCGTAATCTTCTTCCCACAAAGCCTCACATCCAAATTTAGTCCAAAAATATACATTAGGACAATGTTCGGCCCATTCTTTGAATTGTGGCAATACAGGAAGTGAGTCACAAGTAGTATGAAGAACTACGTTTTTTTTACAAAAATCAAAGTAATCTTGCTTCCAGTAGGTTTCGGAAGGAAAGGCCCAAACGTCCTCAACCAAATAAATATTATCTAATTCGTTTTTAATTATGAAATCTTTCGCCTGAAAATTTCCATACGACGCGGTCCTTTGAAAATTTTGATCTTTATGCCACTGTTCTGAATTAACTATTTCTTGTGTTAACGCTCCGGTGCTTTTATAAGGAAATCTTTGAAAATCGGGGTGTCCGTCCATCATTCCTTGGTGAAGAAGATAGATTTCGTATTTATTCGTTTTATATAAATAGGATAGAAGGGTTTTAATCGAATGACTAAATCCGGTTTTAACCAAGGGACTACTGGAAATAAAACCTATCCTTTTCTTTCTCATATTTATATATTATATAACGTAAATATTTTTCCACTAAACGAAAATATCGCTAAGATTAAACTTAGCGATATTCAGTGGTTACTACACCAGTGGCGGGTTCTACTTCTACAAATGACTTTCGTGCTTTTTCATCTTAAAAAGCATCGTCGTCTAACTCTTTACTTTCGCGCTCAGGCTCTTTGGCTTCCTGCGTACTTGGAGTTTCTTTCTTTACTCCTAAAATGGAAAACTTTTCTGCAAACTCTCTAGCGGCGTCGGCGAATAAATCATCAATCTCAGAGTAATCCCTAGAAAGGAGTTGCTGCGACTTAGGATGAAGAATCTCAATCGGCTTTGGTAGTTCTTCGTATCCAAACTTCCATTTAGTAAGATTTCCCGCTTGTCTTACGGCAGAGGTAGCATAGTCATTTTTATTAGTATAAAGACTGATTTCAACTTTGTCCAAAGAGGGTAAGCCCAATAATTTATTGACAATATCCCGGTTAAGAAAATTAAGCCTTAAAGAAAGAAGGTATTTTTCGTTAGCTTCTTTATCTTCGAGATAAACCCTAACGTTTTGACTATCTTTNCCTTCGTAGGTAGTTTTCAATACATCAATTCGGGAAATATCCCCAACGATACTAGTAAAAGTATCTTTATCGTTTACCCAATCTTCCCCAACCTTTCTGGATGCAATAAAGAAGGGGTTTACTTTNTTGTCGTTTTCATCGTGTGTTGAAGTTTTTAAAACAATCAACGTTGCGTTATTTCCACCGCTATTTTTATTTAGTGACATATTATTATTTATTTTTTTTGTATTTATTTTTTGTTTATTAAATGGTCCCGCTCGTCGAGTTGAACGACATTTTTTTGCTTATGAGACAAAACAGAAAACCGTTCCTAGCCATAGCGGAGTTTTTAGTTATATATTTTTTTTGTAAAAGGGGCCGGTCACGTTTTCCGGCTACATAGGAATACTAATACTATGCACGTACGAACGATTCTATTACTTAGTTACAAGTTCTGCCGTCTTAAGGGCGCGGGCGAATCCCCGCGAATCTAAGCGCGTCCACTTGTCTTCTGGTGTTTCCATAGTAGATGCTCCAAAAGCTCCGATAACCTTCAACTTACCACCGATCTCTCGGAGAGTAACGTTAAAAGCCTTGTAGTTTGCGTTCGCTGTATTTTTGCTTCGTGTGTTTATTTTCATAAGGATAGTATTATAGTCTTTTTTACGTTTATGTCAATAGTTTTTTTTAGAAATCTAAATTATTCAGTCTCTTTGCTCCATTTATCCTTTTTTAGTCGTTCAAAATCTTCAAAATTAATGCGGGAATTAGGTTCGTATAGTTGGTTCAGTCCAATCGGCAAAATATTTGGGGCGTAGTCCGTATCAAAAATCTCTTTGTCTCCGTTTTTTTTAATTTTTACTACACTAAATTTCCATCCTAACTGTTCACTCCTTAAAATATCATAAAGTATTTTAACGGCTCTTTCAATTACTTCTACATCAGACATTTCAAAATACTCTCTGAGTTCTTTGAATTCTTTCTTTGATATCTTTAAAGATCGAAATCCGTCGTCTTCGTAGGAATCTTTGAAATCGTTAGGCATATGAAATTATTATATAACATAGTTTCAAATTATATCTATATCGTATTCGTCAATAAACCATTGCCTAGACAAATATGGCATGTCTTTCTCATATATTAATATTAATTGGAATTTCATAATATTTTCTATCCAATCTCTTTTCTGTGAGTCTCTTTTCCAAGCGGCCAAAAATCCGCTACGAGAACCAGCGAAATGCTCAACATAGTCGTCGTGCTGCCTGCCGTGAGCTTCAATAGCTAGTCTTCTTCCCCAATGTAGAAAATCACATCTGAGTCTTGATGATGGAATTTTAAATTCCTCTGTGACAACTCCATTTTTAAAATAGGGATATAGGAAATTTTTAACAGATGTTTGAAATTTGCTACAAGAGGGCTCGTCCCAACTAATAAGATACTTTCCTATATTAATGTTTTTTTCCCTATTATAAATATCTTTTATTTTCAAAATATTCCGTTACTCGCTAGATTCTTACATTTTTCAAATAAGAAATTAGTTAAGTCTTGATTATCTTCTAAAATATCCAACATGGCTTTTTCTTGAAATTTTTCAGGAACAGAAAAATTGTTATCATCTAATAATTTAACTAAATCTTCCGAAGGAGAAATCCAAGCCTTTTCTTTTTGAAACTTTTGCCACGCAATAAGCATATTGAGAATTTCATACTCTTTCCAGATAGAACTTTTACCTTTTTGTCCAAATTTNAGNGGATANGCCACGGTTTTACCTTCGTTATTTTCTCCGTTNGATTTTCTAAGAATCACTTTCGCGTACTTTCCAAGAGTCTCTTTCTTTGTGGCGTCTTTATAAATAAAGTCTCCGCTAAACGCTTTTTGAAATTCAAAAACGTATTCGGAATAGTGATCTACCGCGTAGCCGTTTGAGCTATTAGAAAGTTTCGGAGCAACCTTTTCATAAGGATTTATTTTAATTGCGCTTCTAACTTGTCCGATAAGAAAACAATAACATCCTTTCACGGATAATTTAAGGCCCATCCTACGTAGAAAGTCGGAGCTAAGTAATGCTCCGCCCGCAACTTTTAAGGCGTCTGAAAAGGATTTTTCTAAATCTGCCTCTGGAATTAAAGCATTGACGCTATCTATAACAAATACAAATTTAGTTGTTTCAGAATTATTAACCATGTTTCTGATACATGTAATAACGTCTTCAAATACATTTCCACGATAAAGAAAGCAGGTTTGATCTTTCCATTCCTCAATGCTATCTGAGAAAACGATACTAGTCCTAGCTTTGTGTTGGTCGGATAATAATCTTTCCGCTTGAAAATAAATGGCACGGCGATTCGGCTCTTTTAGAAACTCTTCAATGAAAGCTAGGCAGGCCGAAGATTTGCCCCCTCCAGATGAACCATTCATACAATGGACGCCGGGTTTTAAACTTCCTCCTAACTCCATGTCTAAAATTATTGACCCGCTACTAATTCCTTTATAGGTTTTATGCTCAAAATTCAAATGTTTATCCTTATTGAGTTTTAAGTGAGACTTTAAAACGTCAGAAACGTCTCCGTATTCCTCTTTCGCTATTTCTGCTACTGCTTTTTGTTTTGCCATAATTCTTTCCTCTTATTATATAGTATTTTGCTGTAGATTCTCATAGAAATCTAAACATTTTTTATTAACCTGTATTTTATAGGGATTAAACGATTTAATTACTGATAATCCTTTTAAGCTTTTCACTCGGGATAATCCCATATAAGCCATTCCTTCCGTAAAAACCTGATCTAAATCAATTTCTACGTAATCTAGCGTTGAGCCTTGCGCCCGATGGTAAGACGACGAGAAAGCCAACCTGAGAGGAATCTGAGTCCTACTGGCGATAGGCTTAAATTTAATTTCATCGTTTTCTACAACCTGTTCTTTAATTTCCCATTTTTGTGGCTCTATAATTTCCTTCAATCCGTTGACGAATTTAACCACAACGCATTTTTCTTCAAATCCCATTATTTTCCCTACTAGTCCATTCACTAAACCGCTCTCGGTGTCAATATTGTAGGTCAACATTACCTGACAGCCAATTTTTAATTCTAATTTTGCGGGACTAGAGCAATTTCTATCAAAGAAGTCTATATGTCTATCTTCCCCTCGATCCTTTGCCCAGAAGGTATATGTTTTAGCGTTAATAGAATCTAAACATTTTTTATTCCAAGAATCTACAGCCTTATTATATCCGAGAAGTCTGACCGGGCGAATACCGTCTGGTAAATCAAATTTTACGCCAATCCTCTCTTCTATTTTTTCTATATTATCTATATTTCCGACNCTGATTTCGTTTAAAATTTTAGAAAATTCCTGATCTTCCTTTTGTCTTATTATCTCAGTTAATATGATGGGAGAAAAATTACATTCTTTCCATGCNTCTGACTCGAAAGCCAAATCATCTTTGCTTTGTAAATCTTTCATTACTGGTGGAAGTTGTAAAAAATCAGCAATTACTACNACCTTTATTCCTCCGAACGGGGCACCGTTTTTACGGATTACTTTAAAAACTTTATTTAAAATATTAAACACCGTGCCTGAACACATGCTTAATTCATCAATAAACAATACTTTTACGGCCATTATTCTTTGTTTGGCCTTCTTATTTCTAAAAACTCCTTTTAGAATATCATTAAAATCCGTATTACAAAGACCCACACCGCAAAAAGAATGTACCGTGGAGCCGCCTAGATTAAGGGCGGCGATTCCCGTCATTGCGGTTTTGCCCACCGAAACTCTTTTCTTTTCTAAAAAATCTAAAATAAAATTTGTACAAAAAGTTTTGCCCACACCCGCTGAACCCGATATGAAAACATTTTTATCACTTAAAACCGATAGGCAAAATTTTTGTTGTTTTTCGTTTAATTTGTCCCAATTTTTAAATTTTTGGATTTCTGTTATATAATGATGTAAAGACATAAGCGTTATTATTAATGAATGAAAAACAATTATACGCTTTTTTACAAAAATGTCAAATGAAAAATAGTACTTGCAAATAAAATAAAAAACAATATAATATACGAAATTAAATAATATTTCATATTTAAATTAAAATATGGAACATCTTGCCTCTGCCGAAGAGTTAATAGTCGCCCACGGTCTCATAGAGAGATAAGAAAATCGGGTAGGATGTAAAATCTGGATAATTTGTATTCGATTACGGTTATCCCTGTCAATCTCCTATTCCCACGGGTGAATAGAGTAAGAAGACATTAAATACTCGAAGTAAAAATAGCTAGTTGTATTTTTGACCGTTGTGGATTTTATCCGAGAGAGTATTAGAAAGCCTTATCAGAAAACGCATTCAACCGAGGGGCATCAAATAATTGAAATAAATTATTTTTATAATATTTTTCTTCCGCGTTGGGGGTACCCGGATTGCGTAGGAACGTTATTCGACTCACGTTCTAAAAAAGCTGGTTTTAAAACTGCTTTTTACAAATTTATTGATTAAGCAAGGCGATTATCATCCCCGAAACCTACGGTTTCTCCTACGATACTCGCTCCGCTCGTAAATTTTCTTTTTAATAATTAGTTTCTTAAGAAAACAAACTTATTCAATATTGTATTCAACTTCTTTTTTGAACCCGCCAGTAACAAGCGAAATGAGCGGAGCGAATGAAAGCGCGGTAGTCGAAACCTAATTTTCGTAGAAAATCAAAGTACATAAGAAGATTTGACTTGAGTTTGTACTAAAAAAGTATATAATACGTAGAAATAACCGATTAAACATGGGAATTCTTAATAAAACAAAATGTTATCTAGCGGGGGCCATTCAGTACTCCGATGGATTCTCATGGAGAAATAAAATATCGAAAGAGTTAAAGCAGATGGGAATAATTCCATTTAACCCTTTAGAAAAGCCCTTTATCGCCTCCGCGCCGGAAGACAAGAGTACTCATAAATGGTTAAAATCTTGTATGGAAAGAGGGGATTTAACATCCGTTAAACAATANATGACGAAAATACGTAGGTATGATTNNGCNATGTTAGATTCTTCGCAATTCGTTATCGCTCACATCATTCCCAAAGTCAGTTCTTGGGGTACGGCGACAGAGTTAGATTTATGTGAAAGAGTACTAAAACCCGCCTTTATTTGTGTTGAAGGAGGAATTAAACAGACCCCGTATTGGCTATTGTCTATGTTTGATGAAAGTTGTTTTTACTCTTCTTTTGAAGAAATTTTAGAGGAATTGAAAAAATTAGACTCAGGAGAAAAAGATTTAAACGAAAAATACTGGAGACTATTTCACGAAGAATATCGTTAATTTTATGGTTATACTTATTTGGTCTATAATAGGACTATTTTCTACCGGCACCTTTTTGCCGCTCTTTTTCGAGTCATTGAATAATAGACAAGTTACCTTTCTACTATTCATATCCGGTCCTATTTGTTGGATAGCTTTTTTAATATACTGTGTACTGGTTTCGCTTGCGAACAGAAAGAATTAATTTATGAAAAAAATCAATAAAATAAAATATATCTTTTGCGGTTCTTCGTCTAGGACTGGAAAAGATTCTTTGGCAAATATTATTAAAGATATTTTAGAAGAAAAAGATTTCTATGTAGTCAAAAGGTCTTTAGCAACGCCGTTAAAAGAAGAGTGTGATGATTTCTTAATAAAGAACTTTGGAATATCCGCCTTTTCAGACAAAACGGAAGAGAAAAATATTATACGTGATTTCCTTGTTCTCGTTGGGAAAATGCATAGAACACATACTAAGGGAACATACTTTACGGATAAACTTTTGCAATATATAAAGTCATTAGAAAATGAACCGGATTACGTTATTGTTCCAGACCTTCGTTATGCGAGCTATGGAGAAACAGATGAATTATTTTTTGCTAAGAATTTAAACTCTTTTGTAATTAACATAGAGAGAATACAGGAGAACGGTAAATTAGTAGAATTTCCCAATCCCGACGAAGCAATTAATTCCCCGAAAATTAAAGCCGCCGCAGATTATAATTTAGTTTGGAAAACATACAATACTGAGTACTGCCCGGAAATGAGAGAAATAGCAGAGGGAATAGTTAATAAAATTCTAAGTTAATTGTTATGTTCTATAATAATACCGTGGAAGATATAGAAGGCGGCGATTTGACGCCAGAACAGAGTGACGATTTAGATAAACTTATTTATCCACACTCTGCCATACTTTCTAATCCTACCGCCGCCAGAGACGTTTATAGCGAATTATTTACTGACACTAAGTTTTTAATCTATATATCTATTTGGTCTAAGGAGCCAGATAAAAACTACGTTGTAACTTATTCCGTTATTGATTTAAATCACGGCGTTAATAACACTAGCTCCGTGAAAGAGTACGAAACATTAGATTGTTCTGATTATAGGGATTTTATTTCATCTATTTATCTTCTCTTTCCCTCTTTTGAAAAAAATATACTTAACTTTGAAAAAAGACAACATACAGTTAAAGAATATTTAGAGATATTAGAAGTATGGACTAATGACGATTAATAATGAATAATTTCCCAGATAAAAAATATAAGATTATTTATGCTGACCCAGCGTGGTCTTATTATAATGATATGACGGTATTACCAGATTGTACAACGGTCAAGGGGATGCGCCGTCCGCCATATCCCGTAATGTCATCTGACGATATAGCTGCGCTACCAGTTAAAAACATATCCGAAGATGATTCAATTTTATTTATCTGGACAACTGATTATCATTTAAGCCGATGCATAAATAAAATTATCCCTGCGTGGGGATTTGAATATAAAACTATGGGATTTGTGTGGCAAAAATTAACCAAACAAAATAAACCCGTATCATTCATGGGTGCATATACCCTCAAAAGCGGAGTAGAACTTTGTCTTTTGGCGACTAGGGGAAAAAACGCTCACAAAATGGTTACTACGCATAATGTAAAATCTCTTATTCAGTCCCCCAGACTTCATCATTCTAAAAAACCCGATGAAGTGAGAGAAAGAATAGTGGAATTAGTCGGTAATGTTTCGAGAATAGAGCTATTTGCGAGAGATGAATTTGATGGATGGGATGTATGGGGAAACCAACTAAACGAATAAAATATATTATTGATTATTTTATAAAATGTGATATAATAATTTATTATGAAAGTAAAGAATACAAAAAATTTAAACGGCAAAGTTAATATTACTCCCGATGTAGAAGAGAACGAAGAACTTATTGGCAAAGACGCCGTAGAGAGAATCAAGAGACTTCGTAAGAACGGGGCCAAGAATGTTGACCTAAGCGTTTATAAGATTGATATTAAATAATTCATGAAAATAATTCAATTAGCTATTAACCCAACGTCTTTCGGTAATTGTTCCATAGGAATACTTAACGAACTATATAAACGTAATTATAATGACTTTATTTTATCGGACATTGGAAATCCCGACCTATCCACGTTTGATAAACTAAGAAATGACGAAGGTTTTATTAATTGGTTAAACGACAAAAGAACTAATTTTTTAGAAAAATATTCCAGAGAATATAATAAATTTTCCCTTTGGCATATTAACGGAAGTGAAAACTCTATATCTAATAATAACACTCTGGAGACTTTCTTTGAGTTAGATA
>LV_Brine_h2_0102DRAFT_1000497_pt1 | contig 13842 bp, 25 predicted proteins | sample LakVidmifraction_3_FD_10600 | JGI IMG/M metagenome (IMG submission 10600)
ACATGAAAAACAAAGAGGTTCGCATTCACCCAACCCAAAAACCCGTTAAACTTTATGAATGGCTTTTAATGAATTATGCAAAAGAAGGCGATAAAATACTTGATACACATTTAGGTTCTGGCTCAATCGCAATAGCTTGTCATAATCTAAAATTTGATTTAACCGCTTGTGAACTTGACAAAGATTACTATGAAGCAAGTTTAAAAAGATTACAAAATCACCAATCACAATTAACAATGTTTTAAAAAATTTAACAAATGAGCTGGAAACTTGAAAATAATACTAGACGCATATACAACGTATTTAAGCGTTGTAAATATAAAATCTATGCTGAAGATATAGAAGCTTTAAAAGAGGTCTTAAATCACTTTAATGAAGGCAATAAAGCATTAGTAAACGATAACTTACTTTTTGCAAAACTATTATCTATTCATTTAAGGCAGAATTTAAACTATTATGGTTCTATAGGGGGCGCAATAGCCGCAACAAATGAATTATTAAAAGAACCATTAAATAATAACTTAGAAATGCTTAGAATTGATTTAAACTCTGTAGATTTACAAAATTATTTTAAAAGCATTGGAATTGTAGATGAATTGACAACTCAGCAAAGATTAAATAATAATTTAATATTGAGCGAAAATCAAAAGGAAATAGTAGATAAATGCAAAAAAAACTGGACTATAGAAAAAGTAGAAAAATCATTGATTAATAGCGTAAATGATTTTTTAAAGAATATAGACAATTATAAATAATTAAATATGGATTTTAATTTTAATGAATTAGAAAAAAATATAATAGAGGAAAGTCCTATAATTGATTTTAAAGATTTATTTAAAAAGTCAATTATAGATTTAAAAGTAAAGCCATCAATGTCGCCTTTAATTGTGTCAATTGGTTATGATACAGTTCCTTATAACGGAGTATATTACCCTTTACGCTTCGGAACTTCAGGAAACATAAGTATGATAATGGGAGAGGAAAAAAGCCGTAAAACGTGGTTAAAATCTTTAATATTAGCCTGTGTTCAAGGCGGCAATAGTAACACTTATTCTAGTGAAATTGTTGGTCACAACTTAAAAGATAAGTATATAATTGATTTAGATACTGAACAAGGTGCTTATGATAATTGGATGGTAGCTAGTAGAGTTCCTAAAATGGTTGGACACATTCCTCTTAACTATTTAGCTTTAGGACTAAGAGAAAAGACACCTAATGAAAGATCGCAGTTAATTGAGTGGCTATTTATGGAATCAGAATATAAAGATAAACTAGGTTTGGTTTGCATAGATGGTTTTGTAGATTGTATAAATGATTTTAACAATCAAATAGAAAGTAGCGAGTTTACGCAGAAGTTAATGAAATGGAGCAGCATAAGCAAGGCTCACATAACAGGTATTTTACACGTAAACCCAAACAGCGATAAGGGTAGAGGTCATTTTGGTACTATATTGGCTCAAAAATGCGAATCTGTAGTTATTATTAAAGATGTAGGCAATCATTCAGAAGTAACTTGTAAACGTGGTAGGGGAAAAAAATTCGATACATTTGCAGTGGGTGTTAATAGCGATTGGTTACCTTATGTATTAGATGAATATGTAAGCCAAGAACAATTAGAATTAATAAATAAAATAAAAAAAACAGCAAGTTTCTAACAAAAACTCAACAATTTTATTAAAAAAACTAAATATTATCAATTTTAAACAAAATATTATGCGAAACGAAAATATGAATGAACCACAAGACCCTAAATGCTTGCAAACGAGTTTTAGCAGTATTGTTTTTCTTCAAATATGAATGAAAGTTAAAATTTTTAATAATCCAATATTATACTTTTTTAATTCTGGAAAAGAAAAAACAATAACATCCGATTTAGAAAATTTCGTAAGTTTAAGAGCCTTTTGGCTTGATGGGGATGATGGTATTTGGTGCATTGAAGATTTTGAATATTGTATTGATTACCCTAATCACGTTATGAGGTAACATTACTGCTAACAGCCGTATAAGCGCAGTTTTAATTGCGCTTATACTTTGTTAAAATTTAAAATAAAAAAATGAAACTAAAAAAATGTAAAGTTTGTAAACAAAATTTTCAGCCTAAGCAATTTGCTCAATGTTGTTGCGCTTATAAATGCGCTATAATTCACGCTAAAGAGTTAAAAAAACTAAATGATACTAGATATTGGAATGCGGAAAAGAAATTATTAAAAGAGAAATTAAAAACTTTGGGTCAATATGAAGCAGAAGCAAAGAAATCATTTCAAAAGTGGATAAGGTTAAGAGATAAAGACAATCCCTGCATATCTTGTGGTAAAATTACAACTGAAATGGATGGTGGTCATTTTAAAAAGGCAGAAATTTACAGCGGTGTAATATTTAACGAAAGAAATTGTCACAGCCAATGTCGTAAATGCAATAGATATCTAAACGGCAATGAACTTAATTATAGACTTGGATTAATTGAAAGGTATGGCTTAGAATATGCTAATAATATTGAAAATTTAGCTAATGACACAAGAAATTACAAGTTTAGTAAAGAAGAATTAATATCAAAAAAAATGGAATATAATTTAAAATTTAAAATGTATAGCAAATGATAACTCCTTATTCAATAAAAGTACAATTTTGGTTAGAAGAGGATGATGACCCGCTAGGAATGCCTGGTAAGTTTATAGAATTAATAGTTAAATTAGATTCTATAGATGGATATTGGGAAGAGTCAGAAGATGAAATTTCTTTGCTAATATCAGGCAATGTGTTTTATGTAGAAAATGAAGAGAGTTTAATTAATTTTTTAAAACAATATTTTAATCCAATAAAATTATGAAAGTAAAAACAAATTTACAAAGGATAGTGAGAATTATGAATCATTTGCATAGACGAGGTAACAACAGCGAAAGAGTAAATGAAATTTACCGAAAGATACTTAAATGCAAATGTTAAATAAATCATAATGTTTTTAATAAAAGTATTTTTTTAATTAAAGTTAGTTGTATATTTAAAACAGCAATAAATCTAAAGACAAAAAAATATAAATTATGAAAACTTCAACATTTTACATTTTAAACAGAAAAACTGACNAAACATTTTACACTAATGAAATGAGATTTTACTCTGCAAGTTGGGATATAGAATTAGAAGATAAAATTTATTTGNAAACTGTTATTAGTAATAATCCAGAAAAGTTTGAAAATTGCATTATAGTTAATAGAGAATTTTAAAAAAATAATATGGCAAAAAATAAAAAAGCAGGTAGAAAAAAAATAGAATATAATCAAAAGTCTTTGCAAAAAAAAGTTCCTTTTGATATCTACAAAGATTGTATGAAGTGGCTAAACGAGCAAGTTAAAAAATATCAATTAAATAATAAATAAGTTATGAAAATATCAGAACTACCAAAAAAAGTAAAAGAAAAAGCATTATTTTATCAAATAAATGCCAGTAAAAACTGGGATAAAAAAACAGATAATATATTTCATGCTTTTCCATGGGGAGGTACAAAAGAAGAAAATTATTATTGGTCTAATTTTCACGATAAAGAATTTAAGCATAAAAAATTAATANAAAAAATATACGANACAATATCTAAATATTTATTTGGCGGAATTAATTGCAACCCTAAAGGATAAAATCATGAAAAAGTTAAAAAAATTATCAGAGACAATGAGCAATGCAGATTTTTTAATTGGAACTTTAATATTAGGTTTCTTTTGCATGGCTATTATGTGGGGAGTTATGGAGATACTATTTGAATTACTAAGGCTAATTTTTAAATTATAAATTTTGTATATTTGTTTTAACTAAACATTATGAATGAAATTGCAGAAAAAAAATGTATAGAAAATAATATAAGCTATTATGAATATATAGGAGAAATTTATTATCTTAATTTAAATTATCAAAAATCAAAGTCAATGATAGAAGTTATAAATAAATTAGATTTTTATGATTATATAAAAGCAAGAGCAATATTAAATAAAAGTGATTTTAGCAGTAAATAAATAGAGTTAGATATTTCTATAGAAAAACACAAAAAGCATAGAATAACTTATTTTAACTGTTTAGATAAATTAAAAGAGCCTTACTTTTTTATACTGAATCCAATTTATAATTATGGTTATTATAATCGTTTATTGCAATGGAGAAAGTAAAACTTTACAGGTTTATGCAATTTAGATATAGCGGTAGATTATGCAAAATACAAATTAAATAATTAAATTATATTAATTGATGGATAATAGAAAGAACAACGGAGGGCATAAAACTAACGGAGGACGTAAAAGTAAAGCGGAAGAACAGGGGTTAATTGAGAAATTAACGCCTTTAAACGACATGGCTTTTAGTGCTTTAACGGAAGCTCTAGCAGAAAGAAAAGATTGGGCGGTTAAGCTTTATTTTAATTATATGTTTGGAATGCCTAAGCAGATGGTTGTTCAAGAAAATATAAATTACAAAGAAGAAGAGTTGTCTGAAGCTGAAATAAAGCGCATAAAGAAAGAAGTTAATGAAGCTTACTAATAAGCATAATTATATAAAAATATGGTCTGAAAAGCATTTACTTAACTTCACAAGATACATATATAAAGAAAATCACAGGCGCACTTTTACAGTTGCACCTCATTTTATATTAATCGCTAATAAATTAATGGACGTTATAAATGGTAAGACCAAGAGGCTCATTATTAACGTCCCCCCGTAACTTAGATACGGAAAAACGGAGTTAGCAGTAAAGATGTTTATCGCTTACGGTTTAGCAATTAATCCTCAATCAAAATTTATTCATCTTAGTTATTCAGATGATTTAGCATTAGACAATAGCAGCCAGACAAAAGAATATATTGAGAGTGATAGTTTCCAATCATTATGGGATATGGAGCTTAAAAAAGACTCCAAAGGTAAAAAGAAATGGTATAATAACTTTGGGGGCGGTGTTTACGCTACTGCATCAGGTGGGGCGATAACAGGGTTTGGTGCGGGGGTTACAGATAGCGAAATATTTAGCGGTGCAATTATTATAGATGACCCTTTAAAGCCAGATGATGCCTATAGCGAAACTAAAAGAAAAGCTATTAATGAAAGGTATAACGGAACTATAAGATCTCGTGTAAACGACAGAAAAACGCCTATAATAGTTATTATGCAAAGACTGCATGAAGATGATATGAGTGGTTTTCTTTTGGATGGTGGAAGCGGTGAAGAATGGGAGCATTTATGCTTACCTGCATTAGACAAAGATAATAAACCATTATGGGAGCAAAAGCATACTTTTAAAGAATTAGAGCAAATTAGACAAGCTAGTAGGTACAACTTCGCAGGTCAATACATGCAGATACCCGCACCAGAAGAAGGCGGGGAATGGAAAAAGGAATGGTTTAAGATAATAGATAAAAAAGAATTACCGCCAGCTATTGAATGGGAAATGTTTATTGATGGTGCTTATACAAAAGATACTAAGAATGACCCTACAGGCATACAAATAGGTGCTAAGATAGGTAACAACTATGTTATTTATTCAAGTATTGACAAGTACTTAGAAATGCCAGAGCTTATAAAGTTTATCCCCGCTCACATTAGCGCATTAGGGATAAAAGTAAAAATGATTTATGTAGAGCCTAAAGCAAGTGGAAAGTCAATAAAGCAATTAATACAATCGCAAACTAAACTAAACATATCAGAAATTAAAAGTAATTTTGTTAGCGTTTCAAAGATAGAACGTGCTAGAACTACAGCACCGTACATAGAAAGTGAGAGAGTTATATTAGTTAGGGGTGTATGGAATGAGTCTTATCTTCATCAAGTTGCAATGTTTCCAAATGCTAAGCATGATGAGCATATTGATCTTACTGCTTACGGTGTTGAAAAAAACTTAATCACAGTTGAGAGTTTCTTCTTTTAAATTAATAAAAGTTTATTAATAAAAGTATTGTTTATTTAAATGTTATTTGTATTTTTGTTAACGTTTCGCAGCTATAAGAAGTGGCAAAGTTCGGAACGATAAATTTTCTGCTACTACTAAACGCCTTGCGAAATATTAACATGAATAAACCACAAAACTTGCCATTTCTTATAACTGATGTTGTGCGATGGTGATTTTAAATATTAACAAATTAAAATATAAAATTATGAATGTAAATGCAAATGAATTAAGATTAGGAAATTTATTTATTGAAGAAAATTCAGGTAAAATAATTTCAGTTATAGGATTAGAAAAGAATAGAATTGTGTTTGACGGTATGTTTTTAGAAAAATGGCAAGCGAAGCCAATAGAAATAAAAAAAGAATGGATTAATAAAGCAAATTTCGATAATGACCATTGGGCAACTAAATGGATTTTATTAAAAATCCCTAATCCTACAGGATTGAATTATATTCACGAGCTGCAAAACCTATATTTTGCATTAACTAAAAAAGAATTGTTATTTTCTGTATACTCAAACTAGCATCTCGCACAACGTTTCGCAGATAGGCGATGTGGCGGATTTTGGAGCGACGAACTTTCCACCACCAATAAACTTGAATTGAAAAACTAAAATTAATATTAACCGAAAAGCTCGCCATATTGCCTATCTGCTGTTATAGGTAGGGCTTATAATAAACTAAAATATAATGAAATTTGAAGATATTTTTAAAGAAAAAGGTAATTATAAAGCAGAAAATTTTATAAAAGGATTTTGCTATGAAGTAGATGGTGATGGATGGCTTTATAGTTTACATTACAGGGATAAGAATGATGTCAAGCCAATAAGAGACAGGGCATTCATCTCAAAGGACATTTTTAATAAAGATTTTGTTGTAGTGTATAATCGTAATCAGTTATTCGAGTAGCCTTGCCTATAACGTCCTCGCCGCTTGGCGATGGGGCAAAGTTAAAATCCGATATTTTTCGGCTAAAACAAAATGTCTTATGAAAAATAAATATGATGACACCTCATAATTTGCCCTATTGCCAAACGGCTGTTACAAGCAGTACTTATACTTATACTAATTTTAAATATAATCATTATGATTACATCAATTTCAAGAGAACTTTACGAAGTTCAAATTCCAAGTTTTACAGGAGAAGTTAAAATGCTCCCTTTTAATCTTAAAAACTTATTAGAAATACCAAATGAATTTAAAAAAATGGTGTCTAAAATGATTGAAGCATTACCCATTAAAAGAGGAATTGCCTATCTAACATTAGACGGAAAATTAGTTGAAGAAGGTAAAACCCAAAGACGTGGCGGTGTTCATATTGATGGTAATTACTTACCATCTTTAAAGTTGGGTGATGGCGGAGGTGGTAATGGATGGAAGGTTGGCGAAGGAGGAAGGATTTTATCTTCTTTAGAACACAAATTATCTTATAAAAGTAATACAGGCGGAATGCTAATTGCTTCTACTTATCCTGCTTGTAAGGGTTGGAATGGAGTTTTTCAAGGGAATGCTTATGTTGGTGGAGATTGCACAAGAATAAAAGGTTTAGGAGAAGGTTTTTTAATGAAACCAAATGTGGTTTATTATGGAAACAGTCAGTTTTTGCACGAAAGTTTACCAATAGATAAAACGTCTTTTAGAATAGTTGCGAGAATTACACTTCCTTTTGATTACGAGGTTCTGTCGTAGTATTGCTTGTAACTATTGGCTAACCGCTATAAATGTGTTACAATTTATGAAAACATACATTAAAACCAAGACAATAAGACTTTCAGATATTCAGTATAATACATTGATTAAAATGCGTTCTTATAATATTGAAATAGGTAAATTTATTCGGGATGCAATAAGCGAGAAGATCAAAAAAGAATACCATGAGTTAATTCCAAAACCAAAAAAAGAAAACTGCCCTTTTTAAACAAAAACCCCGCTAATTAGTTTTAGCGGGGTTTTTGCTTTAAATAAAGGTTTAAAAATATATTAAATATAATTAGTATATTTGTATTATAAACACTATTATGGCGAATAGATTTTCTAGTGCATTTAATGCGTTAATTGGTAAAGATACAATAGTTAATAAACTCAACGAGGCTATATTTAGCATTTTTGGTGGAGGTTTTACAAGGTATGATAATACAAATACAGAAATACTTAATAAAGGATATGGAGACAATCCTGATGTATTTGCAGTTATTAATCAAATGTCAGTTAAAACCGCATCTATTCCTTATTCAATTAAAAAGGTAAAAGATAAAAAGGCAAGAAACGAACTAATAAATCTTTATAAAGCAACTAAAAACAATCTTAGTTACTTACAAAACAAAACAAAACTATCTTTACTTAATAAGGCTTATGATGATGAAGAGCAAGTTTTTCCAATGCTTGAGCCTAATCCTAACCAAACTTGGGGGGATATATTAGCACTTTATAAAACTTATCTTAAAACTACAGGTAATTGCTATTTTTATAAAGTATGCCCTAAAGAAGGACCTAACGCAGGTGTTCCTATGCAGTTATATGTACTTCCTGCTGACAAGGTTGAGATTGTTTTAAAAACAGGAACTTTAATGTATGGTTTAGAATCTCCTATTGATCATTATATTATTTATAATCTAAAATCATTTGTCGAGTTTTACCCATACGAGATAATTCACATTAAACGTCCTAATCCATTTTATGATGAGATGGGTAGGCATTTATACGGATTAAGCGAACTATCGGCTGCTTTAAGAAATATTCAGACAAGTAACGAAGCGATAGATAACAACGCTAAGACAATGAGTAATAGCGGTGTTTTTGGCTTTATCCATGGCAAGGGAACTCCATTAAGTGCTGAACAAGCTATTGGAATTAAGGAAAGAATTAAGCAAATGGATAGCGAAAAGGGAAGGTTTGCTAATATCTCTGGGTCAAGTGGTGAATTAGGATTTACACGCATATCTCTTACTACTGATGAATTAAAGCCATTTGAATATTTAGCATTTGATCGAAAGACAATTTGTAACGTATTAATTTGGAATGATGAGTTATTAAACAATGATAGTGGAAGCGGTTTAAATAGCACTGATGCTTTAAAAGCCGCACAAAAAAGGGTAGTTACGGATAACATTATGCCTGATTTAATGCTTTTTTCCGAAGCATTTAGCAAAGGATTTATACAGAAGTTTAAAGGATACGAAAATAGTATAATGGAATTTGATGCGAGCGAATTGCCAGAGATGCAGGAGGATATGGGTTTTATGGTGGATTGGTTAAGTAAAGCACCGATAACCCCTAATGAGTTTAGAACAGCGTTAAAATACGAAACATCTGATTTAGAAGGAATGGACAATATTTATATGCCAATGAACTTAATGCCTATAGGTGTAGACCAAGTTAGCAATACAGATATTAATAATGCATTTTAATGACAACAGATCAATACAGGCAAACTTATAGTATACTACAAAAAAGTTATGAGAAGCAAGCGTATAGAATTGTAAAAAAGCATTTAAAAATTATAATAAAAGGCTTATCTTTAGGTAATGTAACGGTTGATAATGCGCAAATGACAGTAGATGATGGTTTTGATGTAAAACACATTAAAAGTATGTATATTGAGTTGTACAGGACTATAGGGTTAAAACATGGTGAGTTTGTCGTTAGGAATATAGATAATGACACAAAAGATATAGGTTTAACGTTCTTTGAAGTATTTTTTAATAATCTTATTAATAGGGTATTAATTAATAGTATAGGGTCGCGGATTACAACGGTATCTGAAACTATGATAGATGCAATTGTAAATATAATTAAAGATGCATATAAGAGTGAGGATTTAAATATAATGCAAATTAGAAAATTAATATATGATAAGGTTAGAGATAATAATTTCTATCGATATCAAGCGTTAAGAATAGCAAGAACTGAAACTACAACTATAAGCAATTATGCTACATTGCAAGCAGGGAGAGCAAGTAGGTTGGTAATGACAAAGAAATGGGTATCTATTCAAAGTGATAGAACAAGGGTAACGCCAGAAGATCAATTTGATCATCTAAATATGAATAATAATACAGTTGATTTAGAAGATTTATTTGTTGTTAATGGCAAAGATGGTGATAATGAGGTTATGTACCCGGGAGACCAAGATTTAGGATTAGCGGGCAACATAATTAATTGCAGATGTATAATGACATTAGTTCCAAAGAAAAACGCAAATGGAAGTTTAATCAGAAAAGAACAATAAATAAATAAATAAAACATGAACAACAATTTAATTGTAAATGGATTATCAGTTACTGGAAATAATTTAGTAGTGACATTGCCTGCCGTAGTGGGAAAGGTACATTATATAACCGCTATATTAATAAATAAAGTTCTTTCTTCCGCTGTAATTACAGGTACGGTTGGTAGTTTTATTACTGCAACAAATTTAGGTGGTAATTTTAGTTTTAGAAATACAGTGAAAACTGGTTCTTTAGGAGATGCTATTTCAGTTCTTAATTTACAGCCTGCTCAGCCAATAATATCTAAAGTTGTTGGGGTAGATACAACATTTACTGTACCAACACAAGCTAATACTATTCACAATGTAATTGTATTTTATGGTGTAGATTTTCCAGAATAATTAAATAAATAAACAAATGAAATTTAAACAGATTGCGTACGATTTAAAAGATTTAGACGAAAGCAAAGGTATAATAATGGCTTATGCTAATGCCTACAATAATATAGATGCCGATGATGATATTTCAATGTTTGGTTCTTTTGATAAAACCGTAAAGGAGAACTTTAAACGAATTAGAGTTCTTAAAGACCATAATTCTAACATGATGTTAGGTGTACCGCTAGAAATAGATACAATGGATGAATATGGTCTTATGACAACCTCTCAATTCAACATGAATAAAGAGATGTCTAGGGATATGTTTACTGACGTTAAGATGATGTTTGAAAACGGCATGAACGCAGAATTATCTATAGGTTACCAAGTTATGCAAAGAGATCAGCGCAATAAATCAATGATCACCGAATATAAATTATTTGAATATTCATTCTTAACTTCACATGCTGCTAATGAATTAGCTACAGTGCAAGGAATGAAAGGATTAAATAGTTTTTATGGAATTATGGAGATTGCACAAAAAGCTTACAATTTAGACTATTCAGACACTCGATTAAGAGAGTTGGAGACAATATTAAAAGCACTATCTAAAGAGCCGATAGAAAATATCACTTTAAACGAACAGCCGCTTATTTTAGACACGTTAAAAGGATTCAAATTTTAAAAACAAAACAATGGAAGCATTAGAGATTAAAACAGCGTTAGACGCTATTAAGTTGCAAGTAGAAACTAAATCTACTGAAAATGCAACAGAGGTTAAGGGTATGATTGAAAACCTAGAGGGTAAGATGGTAAAGGGTTCAGACCTTGAAGCTATGAAATCAGAACTAAGAGTAGAGCTAAAAGCTATTCAAGATTATGCAGATTTATTAGATGTTAAATTAAACGAAAAAAAGGGTACAGAATTGAAAGAAGCTAAAAGTTACGGTGAGGTAGTTGTAAAATCAATTAAAGAAAATGCTGCTGCAATTGGAGAAGTAGGTAACAAAGCTACTAAATTGCAAATTGACATTAAGGCAGTTGGTAATATGACATTAGGGGCAAACCTAACAGGAGACCAAAATAGAGACTATTCTGACGTTATTCAAATCGTTCCTTCTCAGTTACTAAACTTTAGTGATTTAGTTTCTACAGTTGCGATATCTGGAGGAACTTATACTTTCCCAAGAGAAACAACTAGCGAGGGCTCTATCTCTACTGTTGCAGAAGGTTCTGATAAATCACAAATTGACTATGATATAACAATGGTAGATGTATCTACTGATTATTTAGCAGGTCGTGCTGTTTACTCCAAGAAGATGCGTAATAACTTACCATTCCTTGAGTCATTCATTCCACGTGCTTTAAGACGTGATTATTTTAAAGCTGAAAACGCTAAATTTAGTGGAGAACTAGCTGCTGTAGCTACTGCATCTGTTTTAACAAGCGGTAATAGAATTGAGAGATTAATTCAAAACGTTGCGGTTTTAGAAGGCATTGATTATGCAGTTAATGGGATTGTTATTACTCCTGCTGATTATTGGGCTATTATGTTGATTGAGAAATCTACAGGTGCAGGATATGGATTGCCAGGCATTGTGACTATGGAAGGTGGTACACTTAGAGTTAATGGTATACCTTTATTTAAGGCTACATGGTTAGCTGCAAACAAGTATTTTGTTGGAGATTGGAGTTATGTTCAAAAGGTTGTTACTGAAGGACTAACTTTAGAGTTTTCTACTGAGGATAAAGATAACTTTTCAAAGAACAACATTACAGCTAGAATTGAATCTCAAATTGCACTAGCAGTTGAAAGACCTAACGCTGTAATCTTTGGAGATTTTACAACTGTAGCATAATATTATAGGTTATATTTTAAACCCACTAATTAATTTTAGTGGGTTTTTTTATAAATTGTAACACATTTATAGCGGTTAGCCAATAGTTAGTGGCTATTCTGTAAAGAATCAAGAACCTTTTTCTGTTGCGAATTTAATTCATTAGGTTTTAGTTCTAAGTCTTCCCAGTGATTATCATTAATCTGTTTTCTCAACCCTATTAATTTAACTGAAAATATATTCTCAGCAGTCCTTTCCGCTTGTATGATTGTTTGGTCAATATCTTCATAATCCCCTGCAGATAATTGTTGGTTAGCTGCTCTAACTGTCTCTGTTATCCATTTTCTATGTTCTATTTTTAAACTATCAGGAATGTAAGTAACTGTTTTTAATGAATATATAGGATAATTTAAAACTTCTTCACAGCTGGCAAAAGAAAAAAGAACAGCCACTAACAGCATTTTGGCAAAATTGCGACTTGGGTTTGTGTTTTTAAACATGGTTTTTAATTTTAAAGATTAGTTTGTATTTGCGTGTTCAGTATTAAATTTCGCAACTTCGCCAAGATGCGAAACGTTATGTGAGATTGCTAAGATTTAGATTTGTAATCGTTAAAAATATATTTCCCATGCTTGTCAAATTGGTCGTCAAATTCTTTTAATCTTTCGCTTTCTATAAATGTTGGATATTCATTTAGCTTATTTCTCTGTATTGCGTTTCCACATTTTAAACATACCTCATAAGTTGATAATCCATACCGATTAACTGCTCTTGATTGCCAATTATGCAGTGATTCTATTTTTAATAATATTTGCAAAAAAGTTCTTTTTTCACACCATATTTTAATAGATAATTTTTCAGTTTTCATGTTATTTGATTTTTTTTAATTTCATTAATTAATTCACTTCTCTTTAAAAAATCATAAAAATCTGTATTTTGTAGCTTTTTAACCCACTCATCCCAACCTAACCAATAATCAGGACATCTATTTTTGTCATCAACTAAAAAGTTATTAATATAAATTGCTCTTCCATCATTGGTTTGAAATAACTCGTAACGACCTACTATCATAATAAAATTTGTTTTTAATAACCCACAACCTCACATAAGAAGTGCTTGGTAAAAAAGCGGGTTTAGTTTATAATTAAAGGTTTGTATTTCTAATTGCGTTTATTTTTAACGGAAAATATAATTTTCAAAATCCGCTTCTTCGCCAAGCACTATGGCGTTATGGTGCATTACACAATCCGCTTAAACAAGTGCAAAACCAAGCCATTAGGCATTACACAAGTGTCTATAAATTCTCGAAACGTGGTATTATCATAAATTTCATTTCCTGTTCCGAAAATCTCTATTTCATAAGTTGTATTTGAATCCTCATCAGTATCAACCAAAGCCCATAAGCATAAATTGTCACCCTGATTTTTTACAGATAGTATTTCTGAATTAATTGGTAAATCTATATATTGACTATCTGATATTCTTAAATTGTATTTATAAATT
>LV_Brine_h2_0102DRAFT_1000500_pt1 | contig 13794 bp, 9 predicted proteins | sample LakVidmifraction_3_FD_10600 | JGI IMG/M metagenome (IMG submission 10600)
CCGCCGCACAGTCCATGCAGGAACAGGCGGCGCGCCTGTCGGAAGCGGTCAGTGTGTTCCGGCTCGGCGGCACAGCCGTCGCCGGCGTGCCGGCAGCCCAGGCGCTGTCCGCGCGTGCAACTGTTACGGTGGCTGTACCGGCATCAGCGGCCTTGCCGGGCAAGGGTGGCTTGCTGCTTCGCTGACACCGCAAGTCACCGCGTCTTTCCGTACCGGTACGGTCGCTTCGACCTTGCCGGTACAGTGATCCGCCCCCAGCCAGTACAGTCGTTCAAGCGTCCAGGGCCACATCCTCGGACGCAGCCGAACGGGTACCGGGCAGGGGCGGATTGCTTTTGCCGTGATAGGCGAACACGGCCGAACACTTGACCTGTTCACTGTCGTTGCGGCCGGCGGCATGGAACAGGCCGCTGTGGAACAGTACCACGTCGCCCGGCTCCAGTGACAGCGCAATGCCCTGCGCAAACAGGGCCTGGTTGGCGGCCACATCGGGGCGCAGGAAATCCAGTTCATCCATCTGTTCCGGCTGCAGTTTGAGCTTGTGCGAGCCGGGGATGAATTTGAGCGCGCCGTTCTCCGGCGTTTCCGCACCCAGCGCCAGCCATACCGAAATCAGTTCATTGCGCGGGAAGGACCAGTAGCGGATGTCGCGGTGCCAGCCGGTGGCGGTGCCGAAGGCCGGGTGCTTGGTCATGATGCAGTTGTGATGCGCCAGCGTGAGGCAGACCGGTTCCTCGAACAACTGGTGCAGCATCGCCACCAGTTGTTGATCGGCGGCCCATTCGCGATATACCGGATCGCGCTGCCAGGCTGCCCGCAGGCGCCGCGCGGTGCGGCCTCCTTCGGCCTCCAGCGAGACGGGAGCGCCTTCGTAGCCGACCTCGGCTTCGTATTCCAGCGGTGCGACTGCACGTTGCAGGTGATCTTGCGTGACGGCGAGCAGGCGTTCGCGCAGGGCGTCAGGGACCATGCCCTTGAGCAGGAGATAGCCCTGTTCGCGGAAGAAGGCGACCTGGGCGGGTGACAGCGGGTTCGACATGATGGACTTTCGGGGTTGCACGGCAGCCCGTCCATGGCGGACGGGCGAGCCTTCATTGTGCGCCGGATGGCGGCCAGGTGCATGACTGTATGCCATGGCCAGCGCAGCGCAAGATACAGATGGGCAGCAATTCTGTATCGTTTGCGCGCGCGCAAGTCCGGACTTATTTTTCTTGCTTCGTCTTCTTCTTCAGCAGCGGACCCAGGTACTTGCCGGTGACGCTGGCCGGGTTCTTCGCCACATCCTCCGGCGTACCGGCCGCCACGATGCGGCCACCACCGGCACCGCCTTCGGGACCGAGATCGATGATCCAGTCGGCGGTCTTGATGACGTCCAGGTTGTGCTCGATGATGGTCACCGTATTGCCCTGGTCGCGCAGGCGATGGATCACCTTGAGCAGCAGGTCGATATCGTGGAAGTGCAGGCCGGTGGTCGGCTCATCCAGGATGTAGAGCGTACGGCCGGTATCGCGCTTGGACAATTCCAGCGACAGCTTCACGCGCTGCGCCTCGCCGCCAGAGAGCGTGGTGGCGCTCTGGCCCAGCTTGATGTAGCCCAGGCCCACATCGAGCAGGGTCTGCAGCTTGCGCGCGATCAGCGGCACGGGTTTGAAGAACTCGTGCGCATCTTCCACCGTCATGTCCAGGATCTCGGTGATGTTCTTGCCCTTGTACTGCACTTCCAGCGTTTCGCGGTTGTAGCGCTTGCCGTGGCAGACATCGCAGGGCACATACACGTCCGGCAGGAAGTGCATTTCCACCTTGATCACGCCATCGCCCTGGCAGGCTTCGCAGCGGCCGCCCTTGACGTTGAAGGAGAAGCGTCCGGCGCTGTAGCCGCGTTCCTTGGCCATCGGCACGGTGGCGAACAGGTCGCGGATCGGCGTGAACAGGCCCGTGTAGGTAGCCGGGTTGGAGCGCGGCGTGCGGCCGATCGGGGCCTGGTCCACCGCGATCACCTTGTCGAAGTGTTCCAGCCCGCCGATGGCTTCGTGCTCGGCCGGTTCGGTTTGCGAACCGTACAGGTGGCGTGCCGCCGACAGGTACAGCGTGTCGTTGACCAGGGTCGACTTGCCCGAACCGGAGACCCCGGTCACGCAGGTCAGCAGGCCCACCGGCAGTTCCAGGTCCACATTCTTGAGGTTGTTGCCGGTGGCACCCGTGATGGTCAGCATGCGCGATTCATCGCAAGGCGTGCGCTTCTTGGGCACAGCAATTTCCAGCGAGCCGTTCAGGTACTTGGCGGTCAGCGACTTCTTGTTCTTGAGGATGTCCGGCAGCGAACCATGGGCGATCACGTCACCGCCATGCACGCCCGCGCCGATGCCCATGTCGACCACGTAGTCGGCAGTGCGGATGGCGTCTTCATCATGCTCCACCACCAGCACGGTGTTGCCGATGTCGCGCAAATGCTTGAGGGTATCGATCAGGCGGTCGTTGTCGCGCTGGTGCAGGCCGATGGAAGGTTCATCCAGCACGTACATCACGCCGGTCAGGCCCGAGCCGATCTGCGAGGCCAGGCGGATGCGCTGGGCTTCGCCGCCGGAGAGCGTATCGGCGCTGCGTTCCAGCGAGAGATAGTCCAGGCCGACGTTGTTGAGGAAGGTCAGGCGCGAGACGATTTCCTTGATGATGCGGTCGGCGATTTCCTTCTTTGCACCGGTCAGCTTCAGGGTCTCGAAGAAGGACAGGGTCTCGCGCAGCGGCGTGGCAGCGACTTCGTAGATGGCACGCTGCTGCTTGCCGCTACCCACCTTCACATAGCGCGCTTCCACCCGGAGGCGGGCACCGTGGCAGGACGGGCATTGCTTCTCGTTGATGAACTTGGCCAGTTCTTCCTTGACGGCCATCGAATCGGTTTCGCGATAGCGGCGCTGCAGGTTGTTGACCACGCCTTCGAAGGTGTGCTCCTTGACCACCGTGCGGCCACGCTCGTTGACGTAGGCGAACGGAATGGTCTGGCGGCCCGAACCGTACAGCACCGCTTGCTGCGCCTTGTCGTCGAGCTGCTCGAAAGGCACATCGAGGTCGAAGCCGTAGTAGGCGGCGATGCTGGTGAGCATCTGGAAGTAGAACTGGTTGCGGCGATCCCAGCCCTTGATCGCGCCCGAGGCCAGCGACAAATTGGGGAAGGCGACGATGCGCTTGGGATCGAAGAATTCGATATGGCCCAGGCCATCGCATTCGGGGCAGGCACCCATCGGGTTGTTGAAGGAGAACAGGCGCGGCTCCAGCTCCTGCAGCGAATAGCCGCAGATGGGGCAGGCGAACTTGTTGGAATACAGGTGTTCCTTGCCGCTGTCCATTTCCAGTGCAATGGCGCGGCCATCGGCCAGGCGCAGCGCGGTCTCGAAGCTTTCGGCCAGGCGCTGCTTGATCTCCGCCTTGACCTTGACGCGGTCGATGACGACGTCGATGGTGTGCTTTTCGGTCTTCTTCAGCTTGGGCAGGTCATCGACCTCGTAGACCTTGGCCGACCCGGTGCCGCTCTGGATGCGGAAGCGCACGAAGCCCTGGGCCTGCATCTCCTCGAACAGGTCGGCGTGCTCGCCCTTGCGGTTGGCCACCACGGGGGCCATGATCATCAGCTTGGTGTCTTCCGGCAGCGCCAGCACGGCATCGACCATCTGCGAGACCGATTGCGCCTCCAGCGGGTGTTCGGGGTGGTCCGGGCAATAGGGCGTACCGACGCGGGCGTACAGCAGGCGCAGGTAGTCGTGGATCTCGGTGACGGTACCGACGGTGGAGCGCGGGTTGTGCGACGTCGCCTTCTGTTCGATCGAGATGGCCGGGGACAGGCCCTCGATCATGTCGACATCGGGCTTTTCCATCAGCTGCAGGAACTGGCGCGCGTAGGCCGACAGCGACTCCACGTAGCGGCGCTGCCCCTCGGCATACAAGGTATCGAAGGCCAGCGACGACTTGCCCGAACCGGACAGGCCAGTAATGACGATGAGCTTGTTGCGGGGGAGGTCTAGGTTGATATTCTTGAGATTGTGCGTACGTGCGCCGCGAATGCGAATTTCTTCCATGGATGCCTTCAGCTAGGGGTTGCCTGCCCCCGCGTGCGATCAGCCGATGAGCGATCACGCATTGTGCGGAGCAGCGATGGGGACAACATGTAACTATAACAGGACTGCGAATGGCCGGCAGGCGGGGCTGCAGCGGCAGATGACCCATGTGGGCATGCATCGCCAAATTGAAAGCGCGGCCGTGGAGAAAGCCATGGCCTTGCAGCGCAAATGCCGCAGGAAATCGTCTGCGCGCCGGATCCGGTGGAGGGATTCTGATGAATGATCAAGCAGACAAGAAAAAGCCGGCGCGTGGCCGGCAGTTTCTTGTCATGCAATAGCTTGCCCTCAGTGGGCGCGTTCGTAGATCTTGAACAACTGTCCTTCATCGCCATCGCGGCGGCCTTCCCAGAACAGGGTCCAGTGACCATGTGGACGCTTGCCGGCGTCGGGCATCTCCTGGATCAGCCAGCGGCATGCGGTGTGGCGGCCGCCGTCGATGGGCTGGTGCAGGATGCCGGTGTAGTAGTACAGCATCGGTGCTTCCGATTCGCCCAGTGCCTGGCTGGCCATGCAATCGCCCTCTTGCCAGGCCGGACCGATCTTGGCCTGGAGGTCGGCGTAGACATATTCATAACTCTTGCCGTAATCGGCCCAGGGCAGCAGCAATGTGAAAGCCAGGCCCCACATCAGGGTGATCCCGCCAAACCACGAGAACGCGCCACGCCACTGGCCGGCACGGCTCAGCAGGCCCAGCGAGGCGATCCACAGGATGCTCATGGCGCCCGCGGCCAGCACGGCCAGCGGCTGGATCGGCGTCACGAAGCTCAGCGGCAGCCACTTGCCCATGAACGCGATGGGCTGGTGCTGGTCGGCCGGCCAGGTGGAGACGATGTAGGTCGCCCAGATCCCCACGGCCAGCGCCCCGAAGGCCAGGCGCGAGAACCAGTCCCACGCCAGGTTGGCCAGCGCGGGCAGGCGCGGCAGGGCGCGCGCGCCCAGCATCACCAGCGGCAGCAGTACCGGCAGCAGATAGAGCTGGCGGGCAGTGGCCGAGCTCTGCAGCACGGCCAGACTGATGGCACCAAAGGCCAGCGGCAGCGCCACCTTGCTGGTGCCGACCTGACGCCAGTCGCCGCTGCCCAGCGCCACCAGCGCCAGTACCGAGCCGGGCAGGGCAAAGCCGCCCAGGGCGCGCAGGATCACGGTGTGGTCGTTGTCCGAGCCCAGTTTCTTGACCGAGAAGCCGAAGAAGCGGCCGACGTTGTTGTCCCAGAACCATTCCATGAACAAGGGCATGGAGTGCTGGGCCAGCAGCGCCGGCCAGATCACGAAGAAGGGCAGCGAGACCAGCACCGCGGTGCCGACCATCTTCCAGTACGAGCGCGAGCGGCAGGCCGGCACCATCACGCCGATGGCCATCGCCGTGGCGGCGAAGGTGAGCGGCACGAACAGGCCCTTGGTCATCTCGGTGATGCCTACCCCCAGGCCGAACCAGAAGGCCGCGCTCCACGCGGGCGTGCGGCGCTCCTCGTTGAGGGCGATGGCCAGCAGGCCGTAGGTGGCCATGACGCCGCCGGTGACCAGGGCGACGTCGGTGAACATGTCGTGGGCGTGCTTGACCATGCCCGGCGTACCGGCGAACAGGGCCAGGGTAGCCAGTACCGGCAGGCTCATCAGGCTGCGCTGGCCCCACATCATCTTGGCAATCCTGGCCACGAACACCAGCGTGACCAGGTTGTAGAGCACGCTGGCCAGGCGCGCGCCCTCGTGATACGGCAGCAGTGGATAGGCCAGCTTGGCCAGCAGCGCGGCGGTCCAGTAGTACAGCGGCGGCTTTTCCATGAAGGGCTGGCCAGCATTGGTGGGAACCAGATACTCGCCGGAGACCAGCATGTGATGGATCATGCCGAAGGTATAGGTCTCATCCTGTTTCCAGGGACCATGGCCGAACACGCCCGGCAGCAGCCAGGCGGCACCGGCCAGGATCAGCAGCAGCCAGGCCAGACGGGCGGGCAGGGCTTGCCCGCCGGCAGCAGAGACCGGTTGCGCAGAGCGGGAAGTGCTCGTCTTGCCTTCGTTGAGCGAATCGAATAGGAACATGCTGAATATACGGATGCGAGCGGCCTGCGCCGCCAGCGCAACAAACAAAAAACGGAAAAAATCTGAAAACCGGAGGACATCGAGGATGCGCACGACACCAGCGTGCCGCCGCATGCGGGACACCGCTTGACCTGTTCGCCTTCCTCTGCGTCCGGGTTCTCCCCCCCATTACGCGTGATTGCCTTCTTTTTCTTGGCGAAGTTTATGGCCGGGCTGAAATCTTCCGTTCAGGAAGGGGCGGCTGTTATGAGCACTGCAGAAAAAATGAGCAATGCGCTATTTTGGCATAAGGTATGCCTGACATGACAGGTTTGTCAGGAATGTTGTGAAGTTTCGCGACACTCCCATCCCGTTGGTACCAGCCGGCGGGTCCGCCGAAGTTGACCCAGGACATGGAAGTGCCGCAATCCTGCGGGCCGGGAGAGCAGGGGCTGGGCGGTGCTGCCGGTCGGCCGGACTATCCTGTTACCATACGGCTTTTGCCCCGGCCGGGTTTTACTTGCAGGGCCGGGCAGTCGCCAACGCCAGTCACGAACCGTATGTCCCACCACTCCCGTTCCACCGCACAGCCTGAAAAATCCGGCATGTCGCGCGCCGAGGTGCGCGCCAGCGTTTCTCTTGCCTCCATTTTTTCCCTGCGCATGCTGGGCCTGTTCCTGGTGCTGCCGGTGTTTGCAGTGCACGCCCACAGCCTGCCCGGCGGTGACAGCGACACCCTGGTCGGCATCGCCCTGGGCATTTACGGCCTGGCGCAGGCGTTTGGCCAGATTCCCTACGGCATCGCTTCCGACCGCTACGGGCGCAAGCGCATCATCGTCATCGGGCTGCTGCTGTTTGCGCTGGGTTCCTTCGTGGCGGCCGCTGCCCACAGCGTGCTGTGGCTGCTGATCGGACGCGCGCTGCAGGGTTCGGGCGCGATTTCGGCGGCCATTACGGCCTTCATCGCCGATTCCACCCGGGAAGAACACCGCACCAAGGCCATGGCCATGGTCGGTGCCTCCATCGGCGTGACCTTCGCGGTGTCGATGGTGGCTTCGCCGCTGCTCTACAAGTCCATCGGCATGGGCGGCATCTTCGGCCTGACGGGCATCCTGTCGCTGATCGCCATCGCGGTGGTGGTGTGGGTGGTCCCGGCGGCACCGATGGTGGCGGCACGTCGCGTCTCGCTGTCCGAGGTGTTGCGCCATGCGGAGTTGCTGCGACTCAACTTTGGCGTGTTCACCCTGCACCTGACCCAGGTCGCCATGTTCATGGTGGTGCCGGCGGCGCTGGTGCAACTGGCCGGCATCCCGCTGGGCGAGCACTGGAAGATCTACCTGCCGGTGGTGCTCGCGTCCTTCGTGCTGATGCTGCCGCCGATCTTCGTGGCCGAGAAATATGGCCGCATGAAGCCGGTCTTCCTCGGGGCCATCGGGCTGATGCTGCTGGTGCAGCTGGGTTTCTGGGCGGTGCTGTCGCATCCGCTGGCGCAGGTGTGGATGCTGGTGGCGCTGCTGTTCCTGTTCTTCGTCGCCTTCAACATCCTGGAGGCGGCCCAGCCGTCGCTGGTGTCGCGCATCGCGCCGCCGGCTGCCAAGGGCGCGGCGCTGGGCGTCTACAACACCTTGCAGGCGCTGGGACTGTCTTGCGGCGGCGCCTTGGGGGGCTGGCTCAAACAAAATGTGGGGAATTCCGCCGTGTTTCTCTTGTCAGCCGTCCTCACGCTGACCTGGCTTATAATCGCGGCTAACATGAAAAACCTGCCGCGCCGCGCTGCGCAGGCGGCGGGTGCAACAGCCTAAACGTATTCAGGAGAAACAATGGCATCGGTCAACAAAGTCATCATCGTCGGCAATCTCGGGCGCGATCCGGAAACCCGCTACATGCCCAACGGCGAAGCCGTCACCAACATCGCCGTCGCCACGACCGAAAGCTGGAAGGACAAGAACACCGGCGAAAAGAAGGAGCTCACCGAATGGCATCGCATCACCTTCTACCGCAAGCTCGCTGAAATCGCCGGCCAGTACCTGAAGAAGGGTTCGCAGATCTACGTCGAAGGCCGCCTGCAGACCCGCAAGTGGCAGGACAAGGAAGGCGTCGAACGCTACACCACCGAAATTATCGCTGACACCATGCAGATGCTGGGCGGCCGCCAGGGTGCGGGCGGCGGTGGCGGTGGCATGGACGAAGGCGGCTACGGTGGCGGCGGTGGCGGCAGCTACGGCGGCGGTGCTCCGCGCCAGAGCGCCGGCGGTGGCGCAGCAGCTGGCGGTGGTGCCCCGCGCCAGCAGCCGGCCCAGCGCCCGGCGCCGAACTTCTCGGACATGGACGACGATATTCCCTTCTAAGTCCACGCCGTACGCTTGCATCGCAAGTCATCCGACCCTCGCTTCGTCCCGAAGCGAGGGTTTTTTATTGCTCGCCATGTCTGTTCACGCCTTCTGACGATGCGTGGTGATGATGCCTGCGGCGAAGCGCGAATAAACTTTTCGTATCGGCCGGGATCGTAGATGGCAATGCCCGCCCACCGCGCAGGAGGTCGGCGCGCTGCACCATTCCTATCCATCGTCGTCCGACTACGGGAGACCCCATTGAGAGATCACCCCGCCCCGGCACGCAGGGCGTACACCAGCCGCGCCGTCCTGCTGACCGGCATCGGCCTGCTGCTTGCCGGTGCTGCGATCACCCCGGCCAAGGCGCAGACTGCATCCGCGAACGAGGCCAAGGTCGTCAAGGCCTTTGAAGGCGTGCGTGACCAGTATCGCACCCTGGTCACCTGCACCTATATGAGCGAAGGCATGGATGGGAGCATCGGGATCGCCTGGAGCGATCAGCTGGATGAGGCTGCTCAGTTTCTTTCCGCGTTGCATCTCAGTCAGAACACGACGAAACGCCTCATCGAAGCCGCCAATGAGGCGCGCTTGCAGCCGGACAGGAAAGCCCGCCTGCGCGACGTCATCCAGCTTTGCAGCAACAACGGCAAGTTGCTCGCGGACTTCAACAAGCTGATCTTCCCCGACCTGCTGGCCGCCCTGCGCCAGGCCACGGGACAGCCCCCGCGCTGACATGCGCGTGCGGTGAAGAACGATGACCAATCAGGAGAAAGAACCATGCGACGATATCGAGCATCATGGACGGCCGCCTTGCTGCTGATGGCGGGCGCGCAAGCCTTGCCAGCCGTGGCCGCCGTGCCCGATGAAAAGGCCTTGCAACAGGTGGTGCGTGAAGGCGCAGATCTGTTGCGCCTGGCGGCTACGTGTGAGGTTCTGTGGCCAGGTTTCGAGGACGATCTGCAGCTGCTCTGGGAGACGCAGGTCAGCCTGACCCAGGACGAGCTCAAAGAGCGCAAGTTGCCTCAGCCGCTGGTGCGGCGTTTCCTGGAGATGGCAAGGGCGGAGAAGATCAAGGTACCCGATATCAGCTTTGGCGAAGCCATTGATCGCTGCCGCGGCGATGCCAAGGCAAAGGAGCGGAATACACGCGTGAAAGCGTACATGGACTCCGGTTTGCCAAAGGCGGTACGTGCGCTGTGGCTGAAGTGAGCCCGGCCCGGCTTCTTCGCTTCACTGGCATTTCTCGTTGATCCCCGCCCCGCGCGGAAACACGCCCACCTGCTGCCATTGCCCCCTGCTGCGATACTGGTACAGCCGGAAGCGCGGTGCCGCATTGGCACCGCCGGCCGCAAAACTGATCGGTCCGCTCAGTCCCGCATGGCGTAGCTGGCGCAAGCTGGCCGCGATCTTTTCGCCATCGGTCGAGTCGCTTTGCAGGATGGCGGCGATCAACACGCTGGCCGCGTCATAGGCATAGTAGGAATAAGGACTGGGGGCGGCGTTGTAGCGCCGCATATAGGCCTGGGTGAACGCCTTCCAGCGCGGACACTGCTCACGTGCCAGTTCATATTCCAGCACGTAGGCCTGCGGCAGCGCCGCCTCGCCGAAGGACAGGCTGCTGGCCCCGCCCACCAGCAACACCTTGGCCTCCGATCCGGAGCGCCGCACTTCCTCAACGAACGCCGCTGCCTGCGGAAACAGCGCGAGGAACACGATCACATCCGCCTGATACTGATTGGCCGCCTTGATGGTGGCATTGAAGTCAGTCGTGCGCCGGCCGACCAGATAGCGGGTGGCGGTCAGTCCCGGCCGGTTGACCAGGCGCGCGGTCAGTTCATCGGTGAGGGCATTGCTGTAGGCCGAGTCATTGTGGACGACAAAGACCCGCTTGCCCTTCAGGTCGGTGGTGATCACCTCTGCCATCGTCAGGCCGACCTCGGCGGTTCCGCTCACGACCCGGAACGGCATGCGATTGCCCTGGCTGGTCCACTGGCTGGTGCCGGCCGTAAAGCCGATCTGCGGGATGCGGGCGGCCTCGTACAGTTCGGCCGTGGCCATGGCCGCATCGCTGCTCCAGGGCCCGATGACCCCCGCGACTTTTTCCTTGATGAAATAACGGGCGACATTCACGCCGAAATTGGCCGACCCCTGGTCATCCTGGGCCAGCAGGCGAAAACGCCATGAAGATTTCTTCCTGGCGGCCAGGGTATTGGCATCCTCCACCGCCAGCTCCGCACCGTGCCAGGCACTCTGCACGATCGGCTGCGTGAGCCAGGCGCTCAGGCCCAGCGTCACCTGGCGGACTTCCTCGGCCTGGGCCGGCTGCATCGTCCACGGCTGCAAACAGGCAAGCAAGGCGAACCAGGCCGCCCTCATGATGGTGACTTTGCGCATCTCACTTCCCCCCATTCCCGGCGCAACCTGCCCGGGATCTTGATCTGTGATGGTTGTTATTTCTGCACAGGTACGCGGTCCAATATACACACCCTGCCCCGATCGGGCCATGCGCCACGTGCAAGGATCGCATCGCACCGCCTCATTTGATCCCGGAAAAAAAAACCAAGCTCTTCATCAAATTACATTGAAATATTGAATTCCATCAATAAACTAAATTTCGCAATTTGATTCAATAAAATATCATATTTAATGATTTTTGAATGGGTCAAGTGATTTGAAGTAGCTCAATTCGGAGCGCAGGCGGCTGAACCGTTCCGATTGCATCCACTCTTTCCAACGGGGTTTTCATGAACGTCTCATTCATAGGCCGTTTTACCATTCGCCAGATCTTCATCCTGCTTACCGGCGTCATCAGTGCGCTCATGCTGGCCATCGCGCTGGTCGCGCTGGCGCTGGAACGCAGCGACGCCACGCTCAATGCCGCCAACGAGAGCCGCTACGCCTCGTTCCAGCTGGCCACCGAATTGCGCCAGAGTTCCGACGACCTGACCCGCCTGGCACGCACCTACGTCATCACGGCTGACCCCGCCTATGAAAAACAGTACCAGGCGATCCTCGACATCCGCGACGGCAAGAAACCCCGTCCGGAGAACTACGGCCGCATCTACTGGGACTTCGTCGCCGCCGACGGCAAGCCGCCGCGCCCGGACAGTTCGCGCAGCGTCGCCCTGATCGCGCTGATGCGCGAGGCCGGCTTCACCGACGCCGAACTGGCCAAGCTCAGCGAAGCCAAGGCCAATTCGGATGCCCTGGTCAAGACCGAAACGATGGCCATGAACATGGTCAAGGGCCTTTACGAAGATGCGCAAGGCAACTTCACCCGGCGCGGCGAACCCGACCTGGTCCGTGCACGCGAACTCATGCACGACCATGCCTACCACGTGAACAAGGCCCGGATCATGCGCCCGGTAGACCAGTTCTTCGCCATGCTGGACGCCCGCACCCTGGCCCAGGTGGAAGATGCCAGGGCGCATTCGGCCACCATGGCGCTGATCTTCTACGCCCTGATGGGGGTGGCGGTGGTGGTGCTGGCCTGTACGCTCATGCTGGTCTACAAGGCTATCCGCGATCCCCTGGCGCATGCCGCCAGGGTGGCACGCCGGGTGGCGCAGGGCGACCTCACGGCCGAGATCAGCCACCACGTCAGGGGCGAAACCGGCGAATTGCTGGAGGCCCTGCGGAGCATGCAGACCGGCCTGCAGATCATCGTCACCGATGTGCGCGACGGTGCCCATCGCATCGACAATTCAGCCACCGAGATCGCGGCCGGTACGCTGGATCTGTCCACCCGCACCGAGCAGCAAGCCAGTTCGCTGGAAGAAACCGCGTCCTCGATGGAAGAGATCACCTCCACCGTCAAGCAGAATGCCAGCAACGCCCTGCTGGCCAGCGAACTGGCCAGTACTGCGTCGGCGGTGGCGCAGCGTGGAGGAGCCGTGGTCTCGCAGGTGGTGGAGACGATGGGGGCCATCAATGCCTCGTCGAAGAAGATCGTCGACATCATCGGCGTGATTGACGGCATCGCCTTCCAGACCAATATCCTGGCACTCAACGCCGCCGTGGAAGCGGCCCGGGCCGGCGAGCAGGGCCGCGGTTTTGCGGTGGTCGCCAGCGAGGTGCGCAGCCTGGCGCAACGCTCGGCGGCCGCCGCCAAGGAGATCAAGGAACTCATCGACAACTCGGTCTCCAAGGTCGATGCCGGCAGCACGCTGGTCAACCAGGCCGGCTCCACCATGGATGAAGTCGTCGCCAGCGTACAACGCGTTACCGAAATCATTGCCGGCATCAGCTCGGCCAGCCAGGAACAGTCCGCCGGCGTGGAGCAGATCCAGCAGGCGATCAGCCAGATGGATAACGTGACCCAGCAGAATGCCGCCCTGGTGGAGCAGGCCTCGGCCGCCGCCGAGTCGATGCAGGAGCAGGCCCACAAGCTCAGCGGACTGGTCGGGGCCTTCAAGACCTAGCGCAGGCGAACACGAACGCCCACTGGCGGGGGCTGGAGGGCAATATGAAGAGAACTTCAGCAGGCTGCCGTCCGTGCGGCCCAGGCGGGGGCCAGTCCGCTAGCGGAGTGAAGAGGAGGGTGATTTTTCGGCAGGCGTGGCGAGCGCCTGTTTCATTTCGGCCAGCGCAACTCGAAGCAGGCACCGCCCAGGGGCGAGGGCTGGCAATCCACCGTGCCGCCATGCGCGCTGGCGATGGCCCGCACCACGGCCAGTCCCAGCCCGCTACCCTTGGCGGCCGCGTCGCCACTGCGGGGCCCACGCTCGAAGGCATCGAAGATGCGCTGCGCGTCGCTGGCGGACAGGCCAGGACCGCTGTCCTCCACGCGCAGGCAATGCTGGCCATCGACGACCAGGGTACTGATGCGCAAGGGCCCCGGCGTGGCGTGTTGCAGGGCATTCTCCAACAGCGCCAGCAGTGCCTGGCGGATGCGTACCGGGTCGCATGCCGGGCGCTCCGCGCCCAGCGCCAGGGTGAGCGTGAAGCCCTTGTCGTGCAGCGCCGATTCACAGGCTTTCAGCACCGTCATGATCTCCTGCCGCAGATCGGCCTGCTGCAGCTGGATGCGCAAGTGGCCGCTCTCGGCCAGCCCCACGATGCGCAAGTCCTCGATCAGCCGGCCCAGTCCCTCCACCTGCACCAGCAGGCTGGAAAAGAGCGCCGGATCGGGCTGGAACACGCCATCGGCCAGGCCCTGCAGACGCCCGCGCAGGATCGTCACTGGCGTGCGCAGCTCGTGCGCAATCGCGGCGTTCCAGAAGATGCGTTCCTGCTGCACCCGCTCCAGCCGTTCGGCCATGGCATTGAAATCGCTGATCAGTTGCGAGGCTTCGTCCAGCGGCTGCCGGTCTGCGGCGGCGCGCGCGGCC
>LV_Brine_h2_0102DRAFT_1000502_pt1 | contig 13770 bp, 16 predicted proteins | sample LakVidmifraction_3_FD_10600 | JGI IMG/M metagenome (IMG submission 10600)
TTCGTAGTGATACAAGGAGCGGGAAATGCCTATCAGCCCGCAGGCACGGGTTACGCCTAGACCGTGGACATGCATGATGTGCGTCACGGCGCTTCGCCTATGCAAAGCGATCTTATTTGCCTCGTGCGAGACTAAGTAAGGAATTGTGCGTAGGCACAGGAACGATATCCAATGCCGTTGAGATTGGAAGCGGCTTTCTTGTGGCTTGGCCACGAGAAAACCCAAAGGGTTCTCCGATCGCTACCGCGATCTAGATTTTTTGAATTGTCGTTATGGATGGCGTCCGCATGGGCAGCAATCTATATCGATACCTGTTGTCCCGCATTGCCCTTCTTCTGGCTCAAACGGTTTGAATTCAGGGTCGTAGCCGTTCTTTACGAGTGCTTCGGCAACCTGTGGGCGCTCACTGTCTGGAGCATCCTCAAGAATTGCAGACAACTCAGATTGCAGCTTGCTGGTATAAAGAACATCCGATAGACCGCAACCATGATTTGCTGTTTTGATTGCTTCTTTGATGAGCTGAGGAAGCTTGGCCATGTAGGTCATTGCCTTTCTCCTTCCTATGTTTTGCAAGACATCCCCTGGGGGATGTCCTTTCGTTACAGAGATTCAACCAGCTGGATGACGGAGCTTTTCAGTTTGGCGCCATTACCGAACCACGAACTGTTCAGCCGGGTGTCTTGCGACTTTGCCCGGGTATGAAAATCCGCGTATTCAGTTACAGCGTTGACCAGGCCCCATTTCGTGCCGGCCACGCCTTCCAGACCAGAGCCTTTACCACCGCCTCCAAACAGTTGCATCACCGTTCGGAAACCTCGGGTACGGCGCGCATCATTGATTCGAGTCGAACTGGTGAGCAAACGTGATACGACCTCTTCCGCTTGCGCTGTGGAGATGCTCTGCTCGGACATGCGAAGGCGCTGAACGAACCATCAGCGTCGACCAGCTGACCGATGCGGGTCGCCGGCTCCGACATGTTGTTCCAATTTGCAAGAGGGTCAAGGCGAATTGATTTCGATGGATGGGCCGGATTGAAGTAGAGAAATTTGCGGCCGGTACGTTCGCACTCTTTTTTGACAGCTTCGAGCCAGTCCTTGTCCCCCTTTGGGTCAATGATGATTAGCGGATCAGGGGTGCCCTTAGATGCCTCTTTGTGAATTATCTGAGTTGAAAGCAGAATATACAATTTTGTCTTACCGGCCCGGGTTGTACCGACAATCAGGGTGTGACCAGGTAAGGCATCCAGAGGCAGCCTAATTTCTGTTTCGACCTCGCCTAATCCATGAATCCAGGAGACTCCAATCGCATCCTCTTTCAGCGGTACGGTGTCGGGCGGCTCAATTGCTTTCAGGATCGCCTTCGGAAGCCATTTTGGTGGCCCCGCTAGTTCGTCCGGACTGAGATACATGATCCTGCGGGCATTCTCCGCATGCTTCTGTGTCCATGTGAATCCTCGGCCGAGCCAAAATGCTTTTGAGTCTTTTGGGCTTAACAACCTTTTTGAGATCGCAACGGCGTCTTTAACTGAAATGAATTCAGCTCTTTGTGCCGAAATGGACGCACGGAATTTGTAAAGGTCGAAAGCCTGTTTTCCTCGGATACCTGCCATGCCCAGCGTGGCGAAGGCAAACGCAGGCCATAGCGGCGGCTGCGTGATAGTAAGAAGAACGGATGCTGCACTCCAGCTGGCGAAAGCCGGTGCCTCGTATGTTGGGCGGAACATGTCCTCGTATGATCTGCTCATTCTTCTTGCTCTTTAAATAATAGTGGTCGTAATGACAAGTGCATCTTCAATGCACGTCCATCCAGCGATTTCCCGAAAATCATTTGCGCTGCCTCCAGGTGCTTACGAACTTGCGGTCCGCTGAGCCCAAAAGCGCCGAGCAAAACACTCGGAAATTCAATTGCTTCTTCTGTCACCTTTACCTGAGCAATATTTTTTTCATATAGGCTGCTGGTTTTGAATGCGGTGAACCAATCGCGAAGGGCCGGATTTGCTTTTGAAAGCAGGAACTCCAATGAGACATTGCTGCTTGGTTGTGGTGTCGCTTGAGTAGGTGTGCCTGGATGCTGTGTAGGACTTCCTGTCGCCACTTGAGCGTTTTGTGGCGCAGACGTTACTGTCGATGCAGAGGTACTTAAAACTTGATTAACTAGTATTGTTGATTCATCAAGTGGCTGATCCACTCCCCGGTAGGTGCGCTGGTCATATTTTTCGAAGTGCTTGAGTACAGCCTCGATAGATAATCGGACAACATTCTCCAGAGTGCTTTCGATACCATTCATCGCCAATATTGGGTTGATGGCACCGTAAATCATTTTTGGGATTCTCAGATCGAAAGCGCCGAGGAGTCCTCGTGGAATAAAGATCGCTGCGATCGCTGCTTTTTCTGCTTGCGTTAGCTGTTCGCGGGGAGATCGCCAGCTGACTTCGGCTCTGGGGTGTGCTTGAAGCCAAGTGTGCAAGCTTCCGCCGAACGTCAGTGGGTGGTAGAAGTCATCACCCTCGCGTACCAGGGTATGCTCGTTCAAAATTGCAACCCCGCTTGCAAGAGAAGCAACAAAAGCTGCGTAACGACATTGTGGTTCTAATTGCCGACGCTCTTCCGCTCCGACGTTCGGGAAAAATATCTTCTGGGAGGCTACTCGACTCGCTGTTAATGCAGCGTGGATGCCCATGTTCCAAGCACCACCCATGTCATAAAAGTGCTGCGCCATGAGGGGCATCTTCTGGACATATTCAGCATAGGTGCGAAGCAACGGCCGGCAGTAGCTGTCGAACGCATGCCGCGGCAGACCAAGAGCCGTGGAGATGTGATCGATTTCATTTGGTGATTGAGCCAGCAGATCTGCCGGGTCAATTGGATGAATGAAGTTTGGCATCCTTCATTATCTTTTCCTAAAATAGATGGACGCGATTTAAATGCGACACAAAAATCATCAGGATTTGTTATGATGATTTTGGGGTTTTCATCTACCGGTTCGGACACAGTGTCCGCGGTCATAATTTGCAATTGATTGATTTATAAAGCGATTTTTAGCTGTACAAAAAAAATGGATGCTCAATTTTCATGATTTGATGATTACACATCGGATCCTGCGCCCTAGTAATCATTTGGGGCAGTTTGAGATCGTGGAGGAAGGGGTTTTTCTGCGATGTACGTCCAATAGCGCCAATATAAATTCTGGCTAGCCAACAACATTCAAAGCCAGCTAACACTTGCATCTCCGCGGATTTAGTAAGTCTCCTTGATTAGCCCGCCGATTCACGATCGTTGATCTGAATCCTTAAATTTGCGCCTCACGATTCGAATGCGATCATCGAATCAGGTCGAATTTATCTGAGTATTTGCGAAAGGCCCCTTTCCTAATATGAAGATAATCACCGGGTAGAACAAATCATTTAAGAAATCATTGGGGATTTTCGTAATGGCTAAAGCTTCTGTAGTATCCACAACACCTGGGACAGCAACCCTTTTGTCTCAGTTCAATCCGGAGCAAGCAATTGAACTGCAAGTGCTCTGCCGAACCTTCAGGCAGACACAAGAGCGGATGGGACGAGATCTGTTCATTCTGACCACGACGCTCAATACGATCAAAGAGATCACCGGAGATGGATTCGGAGAATTCGCGCAGCAGATGTTGAACATCAACCCCCGCACTCTGCGTCGCTACATGCACATTCACTCCGTATGTGAAACTCACTTCTCTGTCAACGGGCGCGTCGATCCTGCAGAAGTCGGAAATATTTCTCAGCGTGCCTTCGCCCTCCTTGAGATCGATACTAGCGAGGACGTCATCACCGAAATTCGAAGCAGAAGCCAAAACGGGCAGATTATTGACGAGGGTACTGTCCGTGAGTTGCTCAATAGCCAGTCGGACAATGCGGTCCAAGTGGAAGCACTGAAGGCAGAAGTCAAAAAGGTCGCACAAACGGCGGAAGAAAGTATAACCGCCCTCAAGTTGCAAAATCTTCAACTCATGACGCAGTCCAACGCTCACGCTGAGATCATCAAGAACCTGACGGACATGGAGAAGTCTTTGCAAGAGGAGCTTGCAAGCGCCCAAGCGGCCCTCAACACGGCCAAAGCAGAATCAACTCAGGTGCACTACGTTGATAAGGTTGTGGAGGTCCTTCCCCCTGGCTATGCCTCAGCTGAAGAAGCCGTCGCAAAGAAGCAGGACGAACTCGCAAAGGTCACCAGTGAGCTCGAGATATTGCAACAGAAGCAGATCGATGCAGCTGATAAAGTGAAGCTGCTAAATGCTGGAGTGGACGAGTTCTTGAAAATGAAAGCACAAATCGAGGACATCGTGATGAAATACCCGAAAACCCTGATCTCAGCCGTTGCCAGCTCGGATCCAGCCATCAAGACGTCGATGAAGGGTATGGCCTCTGCGTTGACAATTTGCGCCGATCATATCTCATCGGCCATCGCTTAATCACCCTAGCTAGAAGAATGTAGCCAAATCGTCTGGAGAGTTTTGCATGTCAACGGTAATATCGTTGGATACCAATGTATCCGCTGCTCGAACAATCATTCAAGCTAATTCACGAGCCCGCGAAAAGCTGAAAGAGGCAAACCAAGCTGTATTTGAAGCCGTCAAAGCGCTGGCTGGTCAATACAACGACCCGTTGGCGCCGACGTTGTTCAACGCGACACAAGCGGATCTCGATGCTCTCGCAAATGTCAGCCCGAGTAAGCTCCTGGCCGTAATGCAGACCGGCGTTCCGATCTTCCAGCTGAGGATGACTCCTGAGCTGCGCGAGATGCTCACCAGCCCTTCTCCGAATAGCGACACCATGCTGATGATGTTATTGCGCACCTTCGAGTCGCGCATTCCGCTTACGTCGCTGTGAGATGCCATGAAACAGATACAACCAGCGTATAGGTCAAAGCTAGCGATCGCTGAAACTCTTGCGGCTCTTGGTGCACGTGCTGTAACGATATCTGCGGTTGCCAAGACAGTGCCGGCAGATTCCCGCGATATCTACAAACAAGTAAATAATGCGTTGTCTCCCTCCGGACAGACGCCCAAGGATCACCAGTGGTTCCTGGCAAATCGTACTCGGCGGTTGCACGGGGCTGCTCTTCTACTCTTGTATTGCACGTATCGCTCCGGTTATCAGTCAATGGCCCCACACGATGCACATGGGCTTGCATTTGCTATGTCTCTTATGACCTACCGTGAGTTGAACCAGGTTCCTCCCGATGGAGAGCCATTAGTGAGCCCCGAGCGATTCAGTTTGCTTGTCACCAATGGGTACCAGTTCGGCTGGGAAAGCATTATCAGAGGCGCGGCATCCAATTTTGTCTCCGATAATGTGAAAGTAATGAAATGCAGATCTTGCCGCACTCCTCATCTCACCGAGGCGCACTACGTGAAGTATGAATGTTCAGCGTGTGTCGAGGCAAAAGAAGCTCGATCTGCCTTGTAGCTCAACGTGTAGCTAAGCAAAAAAAACGGCCCGCAAGGGCCGCTTTTTTTTTGTCTGCGAGTTAGAACTTGAGCGATTTTGCACGTGCCAGGTTTTGCGCACCTTTGAAAATATCAGGTGTTGGCAGTTCCGGCTCGGGAGCCGCCGCGTCCTTCGTCGATTTGCGTTTCACGACTTTCATCAGCGTGGACCAGACTTTCTTCAAAATGAAGCGAACCAGCGGCCACAGTACTTTTCCCACCAGCAGCAGGACAGTAACGATACCGGCTGCAAAGATTGAGGATACGAGAGTTGTTGCAATGTCGCTGTTTTTGGTTACGGAATTGTCGTTCATTTTCCATCCTTGAGGATTGTTGGATTTGACGGCTTTGTTGCAGTGCCGTTAATTAGCGAAACAGACTTTGCTTTTGAACCACATGGAGACAAAAGTGATTGGCGCGAAAGCAATAACGATGAAGCCGATTGCTTGGAGATTGCCGCCGAAAGATTTGTGTTTCAGCATCAACCCATTGGTCAAGAATTCGACCGGTTCTTGGAGGTGATGAAAGCTGTTTTTGTACTCGTACAAGGCAAACAGACTTGTCTTGAGCAGTTGTGCCTGGCCATGAACTTCCTGTCCGATACCGAACATAAAGATCATGAGACCGATAACCAGGATGGACATCAGCACAGTTGTTGCGAGTGACTTGTTGAAAGTCTTGGATTGCAGTTTCATGTGAAGCTCCTCTTATTTTCCGCAATGCGGTGGTGAAAAAAAGAGGTAGCAAACGAAGCTTACTTCTGCGGATGCACAAATAAGCTGAGAGATATGCCGCGGAGCGACTTTGGAAGATGGCCATCAATCCCACTAAGGGATCGATGACCGTGTTTCATGCAGCTTGGAGCTGCTTCATTCGATAGTAATTATTCCATACATCATCGAAATCCATTCGCTCTTTTTCAGGGATTTTTGTGAAGACCTCAAACCCATCCTTTTTCAACTTCTGATACGCCATTCTTGCTGCATGTTCGCCAGGCCTGTATCCAAGCCGAGGTACATACGGGTCGTTATCCCCAAAGATAATGACCGTATCGAACTTTTCTCGAGGTATGTCTGCGATGGACAGATTGCCGGCATTGAGCATCGACCAAACAGACATCTCATAGCGATATGCTGTTGCTATTCCCCATCCATTTTCAGCACCCTCGCAAATGCCGAGGACTCTGCTTGTTGGATGTTCGAAGAGACGTACTGCTGCCCCTCGCAATTTCCTCTTGCCCGACATCTGCATCTTCGGTTCCTCCACCAGGGCTTTGCGACCGTCCTTGGTTAAGTACGTACGATGCAGCGTGACTGGATCACCTTTTCCATCAACCACCTTCAATACCATTGCAGGGTGTAGACCAGTCATGCGGTACTTGTCGTCATCTCCAACCTCCCAGTACTCGAGTGATGGGTGGTATCGGACGTACTTGGACAGTTTAGTGAGGTCGCACCCGAGAACGCGGTGCCCCATGTAGAGGGATACTGGATCGTCTTGCATAAGGCTCAATCGCTTCGTACCGCGAATAACCTTCCGCAGCTTGGCACAATTTCGAGCTGACTCCTCTGGAGTCAACTCAACATCGACCTTCTGATACTCACGGAGGGCACCGAGGCCCTCAGATAGTCCAAACAGCTTCTTCAGCTGTTTGTAAATATCAGCGTCAGTCTGATTAGTTACTTGCTTGATCAAGGTGAATCCGTTTCCTCCACGGCACTGGTTGCAGAACCAATCTCCGCAGCGTGTCCGGTTTGTGAATCGGAACCGTTTTGTTCCCCCACAAATCGGGCATGGACCTTCCCGTAGTTTCAAAAGATTTTTGTCGATACCGAAGCTAGCGCACGCGCTAACCCAGTCAATTTCATTGAATTTCATCTCGCCTCCGTGCCAGTGACTGGCGTTAGAAAAAAGGCAAAGACACTCATGAAATATGAGGCTTTCTTGAGGCACCACGTGAGCCTCAAGAAAGCCCTTGCGGGCTTTCTGTAAAATGTTTTAAGGCTTAAAACTCGATTGAGTTTTGATAGTCCATCAGGCTTGCAGAGATCAGGAAGGGGATATCGTCAGAATCGTCAAAGCTCGGTGCATGCTGGCGTGGCGACTGTCGTGCCGACGGTCCACCACCTCCACCACCTTGACTCTGACGTGGTGCCGGCAAGCCATAGCCTCCGCTATCATCATCCGAGTGATGTCCGCCGGTACCTTGACGGTTGCCAAGCATTTGCATGCTTTCGGCAATGATTTCGGTGGTGTATCGTTCCACACCTTCTTTATCTTGCCACTTGCGTGTTTGAAGACGTCCTTCGATGTAGATCTGGGAGCCTTTCTTCAAATACTGGCCGGCAATTTCGGCCAGCTTTCGATAGAAGCTGATGCGATGCCACTCGGTCAGCTCCTTTTTTTCTCCGGTGTTCTTATCCTTCCAGCTTTCAGTAGTTGCTACTGCGATGTTTGTCACGGCGTCCCCGTTTGGCATATACCGTGTTTCAGGATCACGGCCGAGATTTCCGACAATGATGACTTTGTTGACTGATGCCATTTGCTTCCCTAATGAGTATTTGGTTAATGAATTTCGATCGCGTATTCGTTTCGACGCCGCTTCTCTTTCTTGCCGTTGCCAAGGTCGAACCAAAAGTGCTGCTTACCCAAAGGAGTAATACTGACCTCTTGGCCAACGGATAGCTTATGCAGCTCGACAAGATCGGATAGCTGTTCGCCGATGAACTCTTTCAAGAATTTTCCGGCGGATGTTTCTAAGGACATGGCGTAGGTCTGATAGTCCTGATTCTTCTCGTGGTCGTGCTTCTTGACCACGCCGAAACGCTGAATGAAGCCATGATATGTACGGTGTACATTTGAGGTCTTCGTGACTCCGGCCGGCGATGGGGATTTGTTGAGATCCTTTAGTTCACGGGACTCCTCTTCTGGCTCTCCTTTCACTGGGCTCGTTTGGATCTGACGGGGCATTTGTTGTCTGGCCGTTGGCACCGTTGGTGCTGGCGCACCGACAAATCCCTTTCTGGTAACCCAAACAACGGCGTTGTCCAGGTTGTAGGCCAGGCCTTCTTGAGCGGCGATATCGCGCGTAAAGATCAGTTCCTTCTCGAATCCATCACGTCGAGCGACGATTCGGATCTGCTGCAGCTTCACGTACTGATAGAGGCTGAGCTTGGTACCGCCGCGGATAACACTCTGTGTGCGATCGGCGCAGGTGAAGACTGGATTTGCCGTAACGAGTGGACCACTTGCTGCCAGTACTACTCGCTCCGTCTCAACTTTTTCAACCTTCGGAGGGCGTTTGAAGATGGCCGTTGCCGATTGGGTGACGATCTTGGCAGCGGTGCCTATGATGAGAAAGGGTTCGGCGATGATGCGTGCCGCTACGTCTTCTCGGTTAGTAAGGTTGGTGGACTTGGAATCGCTCATGAGTTCTCCTGAAGATGCCGCGTTGCGACAATAGAAAGGAGTGAGCTTGAGAAAGCTTTCATGTGATACACCACATGAAAACTTGGGGGAAATGAGAATGCCGAGATTTCGACGGCTTGATTCTACGAGGAAATTCGAAAAATGGAAAGGCCGAAGCCTTCCCATTTTCATTTACAGCGCAGCAACATTGATGATGTGATCGGCTTCCGCCGTCAACTCTGGTGTTTGAGTGATGAAGAATTCCCTTTCATAGTTACCGCTGTCCATTACGGCGCGCTTCATTTTCATGAATTGGCGCTTTCGTTCTGGGTCGAGCGGTCCATCAGCTTCGTCTGAAAATAGTGTTTGCGGATTGCCACCTTTCGAGATGTCGTTGTAAAGGGAGATACCACGGGCTAGGCATTCGTTCACCCAGACCTTCTCCCCCCCGGACATGAGGAACAATGACTTCTCTTCGCCACGGTGATTGTCCATGACGCGGACGTCGAAGGTTTCACGCATGGTGCCGGCATTGGTCTCTTTCTGAGTTTCCAGTCGGACATTGAATCGTCCACCGTAGCATTCATCCAGCAACCGATTGCACAACGAGGAGATCTCAGGGCCAGCATCATCGATCGTTAGAGCGACAAGGCCATTGTTGCCGAAGCCCTTTGCAATCCTGTTCCACTTGGCTATTTCTTCTGTCAGCTGGAACGCACGAGACTTTGCGTATTCCAGGGCTTGCAGAGAGACTTTTAAGGTCTCAATAGCGGCCATAGCTTCGATCTTTTGATTACGAAGAGCGAGAACTGCGGCTTTTGCTTCCTCAAGGATCCGTATTGCCGCATCGACGTACGACTTTGCTTGCCCGATTTCAGCATCAGTGATGGGTTTTGACATTGTTGCTAGTCTTTGCTGCAAAGGCTTTATGTCAGCCTCGCAGCGCTCCCTGATTCCACTGATAGCACTCATCTCGGTCTCGATGAAAGTTTCTCCATCTTGAACCAACTTTGCCAAGTCCAGCTTGAGCTTTTGCAGTGCCGCCTCCAGTTCGGATTTGGACTCCATCAGCCTCGGCAAACGTGCTTTCGCATCGCCTAGAAGCTCCTGTTTTGATGCCAAGTCAACCAAGTCGCGCAGTTCTGTTTCCAGTGAGCGCTTCTTGCTTTCAAAGGCTTCAATCTCAGTTTCAAGTTGATCGAGCTCTCTGATACGAGTGTCGCAGGCAAGGACCTGATCGCGGATTAGCCGATATTTCTCACGCATTTTCGCGATTTCCTCTTCTTTGGCAGGAAGCGAATCATGCGCTGCCATTGCGTTAGCGAGGAGCTTGCAGTTACTTTGCATCGGTTGGCCCTGGCAAGGGACCTCCGTAATCAAAATAGCTCGTGCCTTTACGGATTGCAGCTCGGAACGGGTTGATTCCCCGACCGTGGCCAACTCACTTTCTTTCGCCTTTAGCTCTGCATATTGCCGGCGGGCTGGTTTCAAGATCGTCACCTGGGCCCGAGCTTTGTCCAAGCTAGTGGTGACTAGTTGAATTTCTGCACGGATCTCGTTCGACCGCTGAACTGCATGGGTAATCGCAGGTTCCTGCTCAACGAGTTTTTGTAGTTGTTTGATTTCGCTGGATTCGCGCTGGTGAACTGCGCTCTTCTCAGTGATCTCGTTTTGCATGCGCTGACGGTCTACCAGCACTCGGGCGTGATTCGCTTGCCCTTGCTGCTTGACTACGGATATTTGTTCTTCGGCCGACGACTGGAACTTTGTAATCGACTGATTCAGAAGCCGTGCTTCTTGTGCTTCAGAGGCCTGGGCTTCACGACGCCCTTCAATCAGAATAAGGTCGCGCTTTCTTCCATCAACCTCCGCTTGTCGAGTTGCTTCCAACGTAACAGCAGCTTGGATCTTCTCATCAGCAGCCGCGAGCTCCTTCTCCTTTGCCGCCACCAGATCATCGATCACGGCGGCTTTGGCGACCTCGCTTTGTACCTCCTCAAGGTTCAGATGGAGCATCTTTACAACCGCGGTAGCTTTCATCGCCAGCTCCTCGTAGTTGCCCAGGTTGAGAATTGACGACATGAGGGACTTAATCTCCGATGGACCATACGCCGAAAGCGGCTTTCGGTTCTGTGCGGAGAAGTTTGACGTGAAGAAGCACTCGGGTGGGCCGATGATTTCCTCAACGCTAAGGTCATACGACGCTGTGCGGCCGTCCGAACTCGTTCCATCTTTGAGTCGGTATGGCTGCCACTGACCACTTGCATCCAGGTACATCAAGTACGCTTCGGTACGTTGCGTTTTTCCTGTGGACTTGAATACCAGAGACGACTTGTAGGTCATTCCTCTGGCCATCCATACCAGCTCCTTCTGTGCGAGGGAGCCTGATACATGATCCCAGTACGAAAAACCACCAGGACCAAGCGTGGTCGAGTGTGACGGCATCACCCGGAATGGGTGCATGTTGTCCAAGATCGTTGTCTTGCCGGCGCCGTTAGGCCCGTCAAGTGCGATCAACCTGGCGTGTTTAGGGATTTGTGTGAAGTCGATCTCAATGCTGTTCTTACCACGACCAGACTTGATACCGTTGAAGCCTTCCAGCTTCAGTTTGAGAGGTTGCATTTAGGGCTCCTTTCCGCGATGCGGATTTGAAAAGGAGTTGCCTACGCGGCTTTCCGCTGCGTCAACAGAGGGAAGCGGGAGTTTGGGGAGGGAAATGCCGCGAATGCGACGTTGCTAAGGATACCTCAAGTCGATCTCATCTTGAGACTTTCTATTGGCCACGGACCTGTTCGCTGTGGCCAATAGAAAATCCCCGAAGGAATTTTCTGGTACATCAGTACCGTTGCTTGTACGGCTTCCCATCGGGCCATCGGGTAGCCCAATGATCCAGATAGACTTTTGCGACATTCGGTGCGTTTGAAATTACCATGGCAGTTTCTCCATTACGGGTAGCTGCCCCCTGAGTAAAGTTATAGCTGCCCAGCTCAACTGTACGGCCGTCTACGACGAATGTTTTCTCATGCTGAATTTGATACTTGTCGATCGTCCTGACTTCCACACCGGCTTCAACCAGAGTTGAAACTGCTGCGTTACCAGGTTGGCTTCGCTTCCGCCCTTCTTCTTCCAGTGTCTTTGCGTCGACGAGCAACTTGACGTCTACTCCTCGCTTATGTGCGGCTAGCAGTGCCTTCACGACCTTGGGTGATGTGAATGCATAAGCCATCATGCGTATTTGCTTGCGAGCGGAGTCGATCGTCTTTAGCACCAGTGCTTCAGCGGATCCCTCTGGAGAGAAACCAACTTCGACGATTGCTTCCGGTGGCAACTTCAGCGTCTCGATCGAGGCACTTCGCGCAGAATATCGCTCAGATGTTTCCAAGAGAGATTTGAGGATGCCGTTGGCAAAGGTTGCCGTCGACATCGTCGCCATCAGCAGGCCAATGGCCACGATTTTTTTCATTTAAAGCCCTTCCGCTTGATTGTTTGTCTGATTGGCGTACACGGACCGCTGCTGCGACCCGATGTACCCCGGGTTGAATGCGTTACCGAAGTCATCCGTTATGCGGTTAGCAGAAGGATTAACCCGTGAACACATCTGGTATGAAAGACGGTCGTTGCTGTAATGCTGCTCGACGCGCCACTCTCGTTGCATCACTACGATTTCCTTTCAGAAAAGTTGGAATGAATCCTGTTTTGCTTCTTGGACAGACTCCTGTTCGTGAGGCGGTGGATCCGGCTCAATTTTGGTCACCAGCTTGTTCTGCAGGCCAGCTAAGAACTTCCGCACAATTTCATCCGGCGCCAGCTGCTGTGCCATTTCGACACGTGCTGCGAGTCCGTCAGTCGGGGTATTGGTGAGTTCGGCCCAGCGCTCGAGCCTTTTCACCATCGAAACCTCAATTGAGATGCCGGCACTCCGCTTTTCACGTTCAATGGGCAGAATTTTTCCTTCTATGACTACTTCGGCTGCTCCTTTCAGAATTTCCTTGATTGCTTTGCGATCGACGGTCTTAGCAAACTCCTCATCCACTTGGTACCGGACTCGGACAAATGCGCCAACACAATCTCCTGCCGCTTGAGCCAGTTCCTGAAGGTCGGGGACACCAAAGAATTCCAGGTCGACCATTCGCCGGGACGGCGTATGGATTGTCTGATATTCAGGTATTCCAGGTAGAAGGTTCCAGAACAGATAGCTTGTTTCACCCAGCTGGCCATAGTGGAAGCGGCCAATTGATCCAGGGTACGCGATGAGTTGCCTGCGCCCTTCGAACGATCGTTCCCATGATTGCGTCAAATGGATGTGACCGATCATCACAGCGTCAGCGCCGGCGGCAAAAAGCGCGCCGGTAGTGAACTCATGATCAAGTCCAGCCATTGGTACGCCATTCTCGTTTCGCGAGCTGTCGACCGTTCCGTGTGTCACCAAGGTAGTCGGTATGCCGCGCTTATAGAAATAGCCATTTGCCTTAGCAAATCCTGCAAGCAGATTAGCAAGATAATTTCCCATCTCTTCAGCTGCAGCAGCAGGGCCGACCAAAGCAGCCAGATCAGCCTTACTCACGGTCGGCACGCAAGTGACTACCAGGTCATAGTCCGCGGCCCAATCTTCTTCCGAACGGATCGCAACCCACCGATTCGCTTGCAACCCGACCATGCCGATCTTGTCGGCTACGTAGATCGGATACTTGGCTCCAATGAGCTGCAGGACGTGCAGCATTCCAGCGGGTTCATGGGAGAACGTGCCTTGCAAGAGCAGGACCGGGCAGTGTTTGCTGAGACGCTGAACCTGGTTGCCTAGTGAACCGCCCCGGGTTTTGAGGAGGCTCTAACTCTTGAGAGAATAGAGCCATGAACAAGAAATCAAGCAAGTTTTCCCCTGAGGTACGAGAGCGTGCGGTG
>LV_Brine_h2_0102DRAFT_1000505_pt1 | contig 13692 bp, 13 predicted proteins | sample LakVidmifraction_3_FD_10600 | JGI IMG/M metagenome (IMG submission 10600)
TGTACGAGTGCCCACACAGATGATTGCTTTATATTGTTAAAGAACGTTTTGAGTCGCTTTAGCGTCTCAAGGGATGCGTATAATACATCCTTTATTTTTCGAGTCAACACTTTGTTTTAAACTTTCTTTTTGGAAGATTTAAAACCGAAGTTTTATTTAACTCTCTAAGTAGTTACTGCCTTGCTATGCCTCGGCGTTTCCCTTCTCAGTGGGGTCGCATTATAGGGAGATCCGAAAACAGATCAACTGTTTTTTAAAGAAAACTTGAAATAAACTGCTGTTCGCTGAGTATTTGAGCTAAAAACGTTAAAAATACAACATAACTAGCAAGCTATTAACAACTAAAGATATTTTTATACCTTCTCATATTTAAAAGTAGGGTTAAACGATCTTTATATAAAGGCTAATGCCCCAGATGATCACGACGATCGACAATGCAAGTGTTACTGCTGCAGATCCCATATCTTTGGCTCTACCTGATAATACATGCCGCTCTGTGCTTACCCGATCGGTTAGGGCTTCAATTGCGGAGTTTAATAGTTCGACTATAAGCATGATCAGTAGCGTACTAACAAGTAGTGCCCAATGAAGTAATGACGAAGCTAACCAAAATGATAGTGGTAACAAAATAATGCATAGGAGTAGCTCTTGTCTAAATGCGACTTCTTCTTTAAACGCGGCTTTAAAGCCAAGGTACGAACAATAGCTTGCTTTAAAAACACGCTTGAGACCGAGGCCATTTGGTTTTAATACATCTTTCATTAATAAACTCTATAAATGAAGGTCAAAATAAAGCCCCGCATTGCGAGGCTTTTATTTACGCTACACCATATTGGTCGCGGTAAGCTTTAACTGAGGCTAAATGCTGATCCATAGTCCCTTGGGTTTCAAGGTAACTAATTAGATCTGCTAGTTTTATAATAGAGATGACTTTGGTATTAAAGTCTCGTTCAACTTCTTGAATAGCTGATAACTCGGCTTTACCTTTTTCTTGGCGATCAAGGGCGATCAATACACCACTTAGATCTGCGCCATTCTCTGCGATAATTTCCATCGACTCACGAATAGCAGTGCCGGCGGTGATCACATCATCCACTAGCATGATTTTACCTTTAAGTTCAGAGCCTACTAATGTGCCACCCTCACCGTGTGCTTTTTTCTCTTTACGATTAAAACAATAAGGTACATCTTTATTGTAATGATCTGCTAAAGCAACTGCGGTTGTCGTTGCAATAGGAATACCTTTATAAGCAGGGCCAAATAATACATCGTACTCAATGGCGGCATCTTCTAATGCTGCAGCATAAAAACGGCCTAAACGCGCTAAATCTCGTCCTGTATTAAATAAACCAGCATTAAAAAAGTACGGGCTAGTGCGGCCTGACTTTAAAGTAAATTCACCAAACTTTAATACCTGCTTTTCTAAAGCGAACTCAATAAACTCTATTTGATAATCTTTCATATACAGTGATCCTTTGCGTTATGCTAATGCTTGCTTTTGTACGTCGATAATTTCACGAATAGAGTGCTTAGCTAATGTAAGTAACTCATCGAGTTCGTCGAACGAAAACGGTTCACCTTCGGCAGTTCCTTGAATTTCGATAATTTTGCCGGTTTCGGTCAGAATGACGTTCATATCGGTTTCTGCTGCTGAATCTTCTATGTACTCTAGATCACTAATGGCTTGGCCTTTATAGATGCCTACCGAAATTGCTGCAATCATGTATTTAAGTGGGTTTGAATTGATCATCCCTTTAGCACGCATATGCGTAAGTGCGTCAACTAATGCAACACAGGCACCACTAATAGATGCGGTACGTGTTCCGCCATCAGCTTGAATAACATCGCAATCAATAGTAATAGTGTTTTCGCCAAGCGCTTTTAAATCAACAGCAGCACGAAGTGCACGCGCAATTAAGCGTTGAATTTCCATAGTACGACCGCCCTGCTTTCCACGCGCCGCTTCACGGGCATTACGTGTGTGCGTTGCACGCGGTAACATACCGTATTCTGCATTGATCCAACCTTTACCTTGGCCTTTCATAAAACGAGGTACACCCGATTCAACTGTGGCAGTACAAAGCACCTTAGTATTACCAAACTCAACAAGTACTGAGCCTTCTGCATGCAAAGTATAATTACGTGTAAATGTAACAGGTCTAATTTGGTTAGCTGTTCTTTCGCTTGGACGCATTGACGATCCCCTTAATTCAGAATTTGCGACATTATAAGTGCATGTCGGTGTAGATGCCATGCTGATTGTAAAATATTCAGTCTATTAAATTTTCCCTAGAGCTTAAGCAGTGTTACGGTATAATCATTGTAATATTGTATTTATTAATTTTAGGAAACTATCCATGATCCACAGTATGACTGCTTACGCGCGTCGCGAAATAAAAGGCGATTGGGGCACCGGCACTTGGGAAGTTCGTTCAGTGAACCAGCGCTACCTTGAAACATTTATTCGTGCACCAGAGCAATTTCGTGGCATGGAGCCAGTAATTCGTGAGCGCTTACGTAAACATTTACAACGCGGTAAAGTTGAAGTTTTCTTAAAGTTTGTAGCAAACCCTGCGCATGTTGGCGAGCTGTCAATTAATGAAGCACTTGCAGAGCAGCTAATAAATAGTGCTAAGTGGGTACAACAACACAGTGATGGTGACATTAACCCAGTTGATATACTACGCTGGCCTGGTGTTATGGAAGCACAAGAGCTTGATATGGATAGTGTAAATACTGCACTTATTGCAGGCTTTGACCAAGTAGTAGAAGATTTTAAATCTGCACGTGGTGATGAAGGTGAAAACCTACAAGAGATGATAGCTACTCGCCTTGAAGCTATTTTAGAGCAAGTAGCTATTGTAGAAACGCACATGCCTGAAATTGCCAAATGGCAGCGCGAAAAGTTAGCGCAAAAACTCGAAGATTTAACGGCTAATATTGACGAATCACGCCTTGAACAAGAGCTTATTTATTTAGCCCAAAAACAAGATGTGGCTGAAGAATTAGATCGCTTAAAGTCGCATGTTAAAGAAACCAAAAAAATTCTTACAAAAGGCGGGGCATGTGGTCGTCGTTTAGACTTTATGATGCAAGAGTTTAACCGCGAAGCAAACACATTAGCATCTAAGTCTATCAATAGTGACATTACTACTGCCGCTGTAGAGCTAAAAGTACTGATTGAGCAAATGCGAGAGCAGATCCAAAATATTGAGTAATGCTTTTAACGTTCAAGCCTTAAACTTGAGCACTAAGAGTTAATTAAAGTACAATAGTATTATTAAAGGCTTGGTTTATTCATAACCCAAGCCTATTTATTTTAGATAGAGAAAAACATGGCTCAAACTCGCGGAAACTTATTTATTTTATCGGCACCATCGGGGGCTGGTAAATCAAGCTTAATAAATGCGTTATTGAAAAAGCATGCTGATATGAAGGTATCTGTATCACACACGACTCGCGCTAAACGCCCTGGTGAAGAAAACGGTGTGCATTACCATTTTGTATCAACCGATGAATTTAAAGCACTCATAACTAAAGATGACTTTTTTGAATGGGCGCAAGTGTTTGATAACTACTATGGCACATCAAAACAAGCTATTGAGTCGCAACTAGATGCTGGTATTGATGTGTTTTTAGATATTGATTGGCAGGGTGCGCAGCAAGTGCGTAAAATTATGCCTAGTGTACAAACTATTTTTATTTTACCGCCTTCAAAGGCAGAGCTAGAGCAACGTTTGAATAACCGCGGCCAAGACTCGCAAGAAATTATTGCTGGGCGTATGGCACAAGCGCAATCAGAAACGTCACATTACAACGAATACGACTTTGTAATTGTTAATGATGACTTTGATACTGCACTAACCGACATAGAAACAATTGTTATGGCGCAGCGTTTAACATTAAAAATGCAAAGCGTTCGTCATCAAAGTTTACTAAATAGCTTACTTAAATAATGTAAGCTTTGCTTATATTGCTATTAAGCAAGTAAAACAGATAAAAATTAACCACTGGCTATTGGCGAAACAGGCTGCTTGCAGTAAACTACGCCTTTGCTTTTAAATTATTTTGGAGTGCTGAGATGGCCCGCGTAACAGTTGAAGATGCAGTAGATGCAATTGGTAATCGTTTTGACTTAATTTTAGTTGCGGCCCGTCGTGCCCGTCAAATTGCTGTTGGTGGTAAAAGACCACTAGTAGACCCTGAAAACGACAAGCCTACGGTAATTGCTTTACGTGAAATTGAATTAGGTTTGGTAGATAGCTCATCAATGGACGTTATTGATCGTGAAGAGCAACAACATCAAGAAGCAGCTGAATTAGCTGCTGTTGCTGCTATTGTTGGTGGCAACCAATAATCAACCTCCCGGTCTGATTTTAGCCAACGGCGCAGTATTTCTTCACTAGCCGTTGGCAATCCTGTCTTTTCATCGTATATTCTTAACTTACCGTTTCCTATTTGCTTCACAAGAACATTGGAGTGTGAATGTATCTTTTTGAAGGTCTTAAAAAGAAAATCTCAGAATACTTGCCAGCCGCCGACGTTGAGCTGGTGCAAAAAGCCTATGTGGTAGCCCGAGAGGCCCATGAAGGACAAACTCGTTCAAGTGGCGAGCCCTACATAACTCATCCTGTTGAAGTAAGCCAAATTCTTGCAAGTATGCATCTTGACCATGAAACACTTATGGCTGCGTTGATGCATGATGTTATTGAAGATACTAATTTTAGCCAGCAAGACTTAGCTGAAATTTTTGGTGATACTGTTGCTGAATTAGTTGAAGGGGTAAGTAAGCTCGATAAACTTAGCTTTAAAGATAAAAAAGAATTCCAAGCTGAGAATTACCGCAAAATGATTATGGCAATGACCCAAGATATTCGGGTTATTTTAATCAAGCTTGCCGATCGTACGCACAATATGCGCACATTAGGCTCACTACGCCCTGATAAGCGCCGCCGTATTGCCCGCGAAACATTAGAAATTTATGCGCCAATAGCCAATCGTTTAGGTATTCATGATATTAAAAATGAGCTAGAAGACTTAGGTTTTCAGGCTTTATATCCGATGCGTCATCGTGCACTTAAATCTGAAGTAGCTAAAGCACGAGGTAATCGCAAGGAAGTTATTTCTAACATTCAAAACGAAATAGAAATGCGTCTTGAGCAATCAGGAATAAAGGCAACTGTGTCTGGCCGCGAAAAGCATATTTATAGCATTTATAAAAAAATGCTTAATAAAGAGCTGCTATTTAATGAAGTAATGGATATTTATGCGTTTAGAATCGCGGTTGAATCTATGGATATCTGTTATCGCGTTTTAGGCGTAGCGCATAATTTATATAAACCAATTGAAACACGCTTTAAAGATTATATTGCCGTGCCAAAAACAAATGGCTACCAGTCTTTACATACCTCTTTGGTGGGTCCGCATGGGATTCCGGTTGAAATTCAGATCCGTACCCATGACATGGATCATATGGCAGATAAAGGGGTCGCTGCACATTGGATGTATAAAAAAGCAAATGATGGTGGCGCTGGAAGTACTGCACAGCAACGTGCACGCCAATGGATGCAAAGCCTGTTAGAGTTACAGCAAAGCGCTGGCTCGTCGTTTGAGTTTGTTGAAAATGTAAAAACTGAATTATTCCCTGAAGAAATTTACGTATTTACACCTGATGGTCGTATTATTGAGCTACCTATGGGCGCAACAGCGGTTGATTTTGCTTATGCGGTGCATACTGACGTGGGCCACACTTGTGTTGGCGCACGTGTTAATCGCAAACCTTACCCGTTGAGTAAACCAATTGATACAGGGCAAACGATAGAAATAATTACCAGCTCTGGCGCTCACCCTAATGCAACTTGGCTAAACTTTATTGTTACAGGTAAAGCGCGCTTAGGGGTTCGTAATTACCTTAAAAGCCAGCATCACGAAGAAGCACTCCTTTTAGGCCGACGTTTACTCGATTCTGCATTGGGTGAAAGTAAGCTCGACAGTATTGCCCAAGAAAATATCGACAGAGTACTTAAAGAGCATGAGCTCACTACAGTACAAGCGTTATTAGTTGAGATTGGTTCTGGCAATTTAATGAGTATGCTAATTGCAAAACGTTTATTGCAAAACGAGGATGGTGATGTAGCCAATATTGCCAAGCAAGCTAAGGCAACCATTATTGGTACTGAAGGCATGCTGGTTAACTATTCTAAATGCTGCCGCCCTGTTCCTGGTGATGCTATTACTGCACACATCAGCCAAGGTAAAGGACTAACAGTTCATCGCCAAGAATGTAAAAACATTCGTGGGTGGGAAAATGATCGCTCTAAATACTTAGTGGTTAAATGGGATGACAACCCTGAAAAAGAATATATTGCGGCTTTACGTGTTGAAATTATTAACCACCAAGGTGCACTCGCTAAGTTAACTAATGTGGTTGCGACAACACAAGCTAATATTGTAGAAATTGCCACCGATGAAAAAGAAAGTAATTTATACGTGATAGATTTAGGGATTACCGTTAAAAACCGTATCCATGTTGCTAATATTATGCGTCGCATTCGTGTGATGCCTGATGTGCAAAAGGTCTATCGTAAAAAGTAAAATAGGAAACACATGAATAAAGCATTTATCTCTACCGACAAAGCACCTGCTGCAATTGGCACTTATAGCCAAGCAGTTAAAGTAGGCACTGCTGTTTATTTATCTGGTCAAATACCCTTAGTACCTGAGACGATGGAAGTCATATCAGAAGACTTTGCGCAACAAACACACCAAGTATTTAAAAATATTGCTGCGGTATGTGAAGAAGCAGGTGGTCAAATTCAAGACTTAGTAAAAGTGAATATTTACCTTACCGACTTATCTAACTTTGCAATAGTTAACGAAGTAATGAGCCAATACTTTAAAAAACCATACCCTGCCCGTGCAGCTATTGGTGTAAGAGCTTTACCTAAAAATGTACAAGTTGAAATTGATGGAATTATGGAGTTACCTTCAACTAACTAATTTATTCTAAGAGCTATAGCCAAAGCTATAGCTCTTATTCTGCTACTTCCTGCGCATTATTACCCTCAATTCTTGACTCAAAAGTAAATTTCTAGCACTCTATTATTCTGTCATATAAACAAACTTAACTTTGATAGTAAAAAGGATTAACTCGTGTTTAAGCTTGCTCATAATGGAAATGTATTACTTGATATCGGTAAGCACTCGCCCCCTTCAGCCGCTTTTATAATTGAAGCACTAGAAGAGTCGAATTTTTGTGATTGTAAAATAGATTATGACTCTATAAATAACTTTTTTAAAAGTAAAAACCCTGAGCCTATCTTAGTAGTAGCAACTAAACACGATGCAATATTAAGCGTGACTATTAGTGATGACAAAATGCTCGCTATTGGCGAATTAACACTAGCTCAAGGCGGTAATGTTCTTAGTTTAGATGATGCAAAAATGCAGCTGGTAAAAGCGCGAGTAGCAAGAGGTTATAAACAAGCTTTTTTAGAAAAACTCCTGCAAAAACAATTTGAAATGCCTGCCGGAAGCTCAACTAAAGGCATTTTGGCTAAAGGCAGATTACCTATTGATGGCCAAGATACTAAATTTAATACTTTAGTAAAAACCCTTAAAGATCGTCTAAAAACACCAAAACTAAAAGATGATGGCAGTGTTGATATGCGCGACTTTGGTAAATTAGCCAGTGTAAGCCCCGGCGAAACACTTATTCGCCAGCAACCAGCCACGCCAGGTAAAGAAGGGTTTAATGTACTTGGCGACTTACTCCCAGCTAAATCAGGCGAGATACTTTCTTTAGTTTCTGGTGAAGGCACTGAAATATCAAAATCTAACCCACTTGAACTTGTCTCTACTATTGCTGGTGTACCGGTTGAAATAAATAATGGCATGCGTGTTGATGATATTTTTACCATATCGGAAGTTACAGTAAAAAGTGGTCATATTGATTTTAATGGCAGTGTTATTGTTAGTGGCAACATTGAGCCAGGTATGCGAGTAAAGGCTAAAGGCGATATTACTATTTTTGGTACTGTTGAGTCTGCGCAGTTAACAGCCGATGGTAACATTACCGTAAAACAAGGTATTATTGGCCATTATAAACCTGAAGATAAATCACTCTCTTGCGCGCTCAACTGTAAAGGTGACATCTATATTTCACATGCACAATATAGCTACCTTGAAGCAACTAATATAATCATTGAACGTCAAGCAAGTCACTGCTCAATAAAGGCTGTTAATTTATTGCAAGTTGGTCAAGCAGAGCTCCCCAAAGGCAGGCTCTTTGGCGGAGAAGTACTCAATGCAACAACCCTTATTGCTGGCGAAATAGGCAATGAGTCGGGTGCAAAAATAGTCGTTAACTTAGCTGCATCAGGAGCCGAAATTACTGCTGATACCGATAATTGCTTTCAAGACTTGGCAAATACCGATAAACAACTTGATACCTTACAAGCCGCATTAGAAAAAGCCGATTTACTTAAGGATATAGAAAAAAAGAATATGCTTATTGGGAAAATTGGCGCGACTCAACAGCATTACTGCCAACAAGCCGAGCAGTTAGAAAAGCGCTTATCAAACCTAGAAAATAATTTACATGATTTATTGAATAATGCCAATTTAGCAGTTAACAGTGTTTTACATTCAGGTGTAGTGATACATATTTTTGATAAAGTACTCAAAACAACGCGAACTTATCCTCCGTGTAGTGTAAAGCTACAAAATAATAAAATTGAGGTAGAATTTAAAACGCATTAAAAATGAGTGCTTTTGAAGCACTCATTAAATCAACCTACTTAACTAAGGGGCTATTTAAATTTGTTAAATTGCCCAAGCAGTTATGCTAATTGGCTTTATTATTTATAACAAGCCATCAAATGCAGCATGAGTGTGCTGCGGCCATGCACTCACTTGTACTTGGCCAATATGTGGTTTTTGTAATAACAACATAACAAGCCGAGATTGACCAATACCACCACCAATTGTTTGCGGAAATTTATTTTGTATTAATGCCTTATGCCAATCAAACTCTAAACGGTCTTCGTCACTCGTCATACTTAATTGTTTTTGCAACACATCTGGACTAACGCGGATCCCCATAGAAGATAGCTCAAATGCGGCTTCTAATAATGGGTTCCACACTAAAATATCACCATTTAATCCTGCGTATTTGTCACAGGTTGGCGTTGACCAGTCATCGTAGTCTGGTGCTCTTACATCATGAATTTTACCATCACTCAATTTACCACCAATGCCAATTAAAAATACCGCCCCGTACTCTTGTGCAATCGCTTTTTCTCGTTGTTTAGCACTAAAATCTGGGTACATTTCTCGCAGCTCTTCGCTATGTAAAAATGTAATACTGCTTGGCAAAAATGGCGTAATACCAAATTTATCGCTAACAAATTGTTCCGTTTTTTTAATACCGGTATAGATTGCTTCAACTGTTTGTTTAAGTGTAGTTAGTGTGCGCTCGCTATCTTGGCAGATCACCTTTTCCCAATCCCATTGATCAACATATACTGAGTGAATAGGACTCAACGAGTCTTCATCTGGGCGTAACGCCTTCATTTGTGTATAAATGCCTTCACCATGAGAAAAGCTATGATCTCCTAATGTTTTACGTTTCCACTTTGCAAGTGAGTGCACTACTTCGTAACGGCTATCTGGAATAGCTTTTATATTTACAGCTACCGCATTTTCATGGCCACTTAAGTTGTCTTGAGTGCCATCGCCCACTCGAGCAAGTATAGGAGCTTGTACTTCTATTAATCCTAATTGCTGCTCTAGTTGCTGTGAAAAAAAATGCTTAACTTGACTTATTTGCTGCTGCTGCTGCACATAAAGTGAACTCATAATAATTGGCCTCATTCCCAGTTATTGTACTTTCGTAACTCATTGCGTCTTAAATAACGCTTCAATATGGTTATCGTAACAATTTAATTATTTAATTCAATAACCCACAATAAAAATAGCTTTAATATATTAAAAGCATCAATTAAATGCTATAAAACATTAAGATTCAATAATCAAAGAGTGTAAAGGTAATGGAAAATTATCAAATCGATAATCTCGATAAACAGATTCTGCATGCATTAATGGCCAATGCACGCACACCCTACGCAGAATTAGCAAAACGTTTTAATGTGAGTGCCGGCACAATTCATGTTCGTATTGAAAAAATGAAGCAAGCGGGGATCATCACAGGAACTCAGTTAACTATCAGCACCAAGCAGTTGGGCTATGACGTGTGCTGTTTTATTGGGATTAATTTAAATAGTGCACGCGACTATCCGCAAACCTTAATTAAACTAGAAGCACTAGAGGAAGTTGTTGAAGCTTATTACACCACTGGTAACTACAGTATTTTTATCAAAGTAATGACTCGATCAATCGATCATCTGCAAGATGTACTGATAAATAAAATACAAGCAATTGAAGCTATTCAATCAACGGAAACTCTTATATCGCTACAAAACCCAATTAGCCGCACAGTAATGCCTTAACACTAAAAATCTCGTATAATTACTGAAAAAAGGATAATCATGCAGCAAACTCGCTATCAAAGAATCGCAGACGTACTTTCGCGCCGACAAACTGACCTAACAGTGTGTTTAGAGGACGTACATAAACACCATAACCTTTCCGCTATCGTAAGAAGTGCAGACGCCGTAGGTTGTCATCATGTGCATGCCGTATGGCCAGAAAACCAAAAGTGGCTTACTAATAATACCTCTGGTGGTAGTAAAAACTGGCTGGAAACACATTTACATAAAAATATTGACGATGCGGCAACAGCCATGCGTGCTCGTAATCCCGATATACAAATACTCGCGACTCACTTATCAACCGATGCCGTTGATTTTAGAGAAATAGACTATACTAAGCCAACCGCCATTATTGTCGGCCAAGAAAAAACAGGGATCTCAGAGCAAGCTTTAAAACACGCTGATCAAAACATTATTATACCCATGCAAGGGATGGTTCAATCACTAAATGTATCCGTTGCAGCTGCATTAATACTCTTTGAAGCTCAACGTCAGCGCGAACTTGCAGGGCTTTATAATCGCAATATGTTGAGTGATGAAATTAAACATCCCATTTATTTTGAAGGGTGTCACCCTATTATTGCTCGGCAATGTAAGCTAAAAAAGCTTCCCTACCCGGTACTCGATGAGCACGGTGAAATAGTAGCTGATGAACAGTTTTGGCAAGCTTTAAAACATGCTTGATGCCACGTCGCACTATAAGTACACTTAACTCACTTACAAATAATAAGATTTGAGCCCACCTTGTCTAAACCTAGCTTAAGCCAATACCCAATAACAGAACTCAAAGGCGTTGGCCCTAAAATGGCCGAGCGATTGCTAAAGCTAGGTATTTCTACAGTACAAGACATGCTGTTTCATTTACCTCTTCGCTATGAAGACCGCACCCGGCTTTATACTATAAACGAGCTTTCATTACACAGCCATGTAAGCGTGGAAGCAACAATTGAAACAAGCCAGATCACCTTTGGTAAAAGGCGCATGCTAGTTTGCCAAATAAACGATGGCACCGGCAGACTTACACTACGATTTTTTAATTTTACCGCAGCACAAAAAAACGCCCTCAGTGCAGGAAAAATAATACGTTGTTTTGGTGAAGTTCGCCGTGGCCGTGTAGGCTTTGAAATGAGTCATCCGGAATATAGCATAAGCGACACACCCAATGAGCAGCCTACGGCTACAACGCTTACTCCGGTTTACTCAACCACTGAAGGTTTAAAGCAATTATCAATTAGAGCACTTAGCGATCAAGCTATTAATCTATTGCAAAAATATTCAGTAGAGGAGTTGCTTCCAGCGCAATGGCAACCTTCTAATTTAGGGCTAAGTGATGCCTTACTATTATTACATCGCCCGCCTAACGACATAGACGTAATTGCACTTGAACAAGGTACTCATCCAGCTCAGCAGCGGCTCGTTTTTGAAGAGCTACTAGCGCAAAATCTCAGCTTGTTAAAAATACGCCAACAAGGGCAACAAGTTAAAGCTGTCAGCTTAAATTCTAACAACGCATTAGAAAGCCAATTTTTAGCGCAACTCCCTTTTGATCCAACCAATGCACAAAGTCGTGTAGTCGCCGAAATTAAAGGTGATTTACAACAGCCTTACCCTATGATGCGTTTAGTACAAGGCGATGTTGGCTCAGGTAAAACATTAGTAGCAGCATTAAGTGCATTGACTGCTATAGCACAAGGTTTTCAGGTAGCTTTAATGGCTCCTACCGAAATTCTCTCCGAGCAGCATGGGATTAACTTTAATAACTGGTTTAACCAATTAGGTATTACAGTTGCCTGGCTTGGAGGTAAAACTAAAGGTAGAGAACGTGTAGCTACACTTGAAAAAATAGCCTCCGGTGAGGCGCAAATGATCGTCGGCACCCATGCGTTATTTCAAGACGAGGTGAAATTTCATAATCTCGTGCTTATTATTATCGATGAACAACATCGCTTTGGTGTTCATCAACGATTATCACTGCGTGAAAAAGGCCGCTTTGGCGACTGTTACCCACATCAACTAGTCATGACAGCAACACCTATACCTCGCACACTTGCAATGACCGCTTACGCCGATTTAGAGACCTCTGTAATAGATGAATTACCACCGGGTCGAACACCCATAACAACAGTGGCATTACCAGACACTCGTCGAGGCGATATTATCAAGCGCGTTAAATTAGCCTGCCATGAGCAAGGCAGGCAAGTTTATTGGGTATGTACGCTCATTGATGAATCAGAAGTGCTGCAATGCCAAGCCGCCGAAGATAGCGCGCAGCAATTAAAAGAAGCCTTACCAGAGCTAAGCGTAAGCCTTATACATGGACGGATGAAAGCTGCAGAAAAACAAGCCATTATGAGTGAGTTTAAAGCTGGTAATATTCATGTTTTAGTCGCAACCACAGTCATTGAAGTAGGAGTGGATGTACCTAATGCCAGTTTGATTATTATAGAAAACCCTGAGCGTTTAGGTTTAGCACAATTACACCAACTACGTGGTCGAGTAGGGCGTGGAGCTACCGCTTCGCATTGTGTACTTTTATACCATGCACCTCTCTCACATACAGCACAAAAGCGTCTGGGCGTGTTAAGAGATAGTAACGATGGTTTTGTTATAGCTGAGCGAGACTTAGAGATCCGCGGCCCTGGTGAAGTGCTCGGCACTAAACAAACCGGTTTAGCTGAATTTAAAATTGCCGATCTAACCCGCGACAAACACACTTTAAATCAAGTCAGGCCAATAGCGCAGCAAATGCTAATACAGCACCCAAAACAAGTAGATGCACTTATAAGTAGATGGCTTGGTAATAAATCCAACTACGCACTAGCTTAAAACTGCGCTCTTTCACAATATCGAGATTATCCCTAGTACTTTCCAGCTTAAGTTTTACTTTTCTGCAGACGTAAAAAAGCCCGAATATTTTCAATCGGGCTTTCTCGATTTGGAGCCTGGCAATGTCGTGGTGCCCACAGCGGTGGAAAATCACAGTGCAAATGCACCACATTCATTGGCTAGTGGTGATGTTTTTATGATTTGAGTGTCGGGTGTCGCTACGCTCGCCCAACCTACGCGGGAGACTTGTGTACATTATTCACCCACATTTCACTTTTCTACAGACGTAAAAAAGCCCGACTATTTCTAGTCGGGC
>LV_Brine_h2_0102DRAFT_1000515_pt1 | contig 13542 bp, 14 predicted proteins | sample LakVidmifraction_3_FD_10600 | JGI IMG/M metagenome (IMG submission 10600)
AAAAAGCCATACTCCCGGAGGTATCAAAAATTAATAGTACTCGCGGTTTTTCATCTGAATTAGCATCTTTATTTACGTAAAGCTCAATATCCTCAGCGTATGCATGCATATTAATTACTGATGTAAATAATAAAACGAGTGCTACATAAAGTTTAAATTTCATCTTAAATTCCCTTCCCCGTACTGGCCATCTCTTGAGCTATACCAGTAACTATGGTTAGTTGATGCTTGCTTTTAGAGCCATATTCTATCGTAGTAGATACTTGAACCATATTGCATGAAACACCCGCTGTAAAACTATAACTACGAGGACAATTTAATTCTAATAAGCCTGAGTTTAAATTAATCATAATACTATCCATTTCACTATCGGGTAATGAAATATCTTTTTTATTTAGGATAATTTTACTATTTTCATCTTTCTTAACTTCGCCGTCTTTATCTTTCACAATAATGAAGGTTTCATCTGGCGTTAAAAAAAAACTACTTGATGCACCTTTACTAGTCTCTGTAGAAATCACTCTTTGTACTTCACCCATCAACTCATTTTCAGCAACCTCTCGCTCTTGTGCTGCATTGGTAATTTTAATATCAATTGTGCTACTGCTCATGAGGGTAATCGCAATGCCAGTTACGGCTATTACCATAATTAATGCTGTTATAAGCACCACGCCTTGTTGCTTACTGGGTAATAATTTTAAATTTTCCATAGGTTTCCCCCAACATTACTTAAACGAATAGTTGTTGTAAAAACAGTGCGTCTATAATTATCATTAAAAGTTAGATCTCGTTTACCTGCACCTTCACCTAAGGTATATTTTTGATTTTTTATTTTTAAGCCCGGATCTGGTTGCAATGCTCTAACTAGTAAAAACACTTGTACGGTTAAAATACCTTTACGGTTTTCCCATTCAGAAAGGGCTATTTTTCCAATGCTTTTATAAGTATCAACCTTGCTATCGCTATTTGTATCAAGACCAAAAAGAAAACGCATGTTTTCAACACCTTCCATTATCGTTTCAGTGGTCATTTTTCCTTTTACTAATCGTTTTCGTTTTAATACAGGTACTTTTATTTGTTTATTATTAACTTCATACTCTTGCTCTGAAATATAATAAACGTGATGAGTATATGGCCATATAGTTACATTATCGTTTGTCGGAGTATATTCACCGGTTACAAATGTTGCTTGCTCTTGCTCAGCAACAAAGAAATAGGCTGTGCTATTATTGTCATCCGTTGTTTTGTTTTCATAAGTAATTGTGCCATCATCATTATAGGTAGGCACGTATTGTAAGTTACCTTGTAGAAACTTGAGTTGAAGAATATCGGTCCCTTGAGTTGCATCACCTATACATTTTAACTCACTTGTACTTTCAGCTGTTTTTGCATATATAGTACGAAAATTACTACTACTGGTTAAATCTGGAAAACTGCCGTTATTAGTTCCATCAGCACCAACGCAATCTGTAGTGGGTGCTAAAGAGCTAACAGTTGTATTTACAGCTGTGAACGAGTCATCGTAATAAGTTCCCCAAAAACCTACTTGCTCAATATCACGTTGCATAATATTTATAGCTAAACGTCCTGACTCTTGGAGTTCACCGATGGTCATCGTGTCTTTTGTGGTTACTTTCATACTAATAAAAGTGAACATGACACCACCTAAAATCAAACCACCAATAAATAGTGAAATCATCACTTCTACAAGAGTAAACCCTTTTTGCTTCATGTTAGCTCCTCACATATATGTAGCTGGTTAAAACAACTAAGCGGCGTTTGTTATTAGCCTTATCGCCACAAGCTACTTTTCCAGTATCTGTATTTGCTTTAAACTCTTGTCGCCCTTGCCACGATATAACGACTTCAATATTAAACCCTTTACCGCCTGTATTAGCGGCTGAGATTTGGCTAATACACACGGTGGCATCATCTAAGGAGCCGGTACTATATTTATCCTCAGTACTACGTGCGCTGATAGCACGCTTCCATTGTGTCACGTCCAGAGATACTATCTGTTCAGTGTCACACTCACTATCACTATCAAAGCAAGCTGATGATTCGGTCTCCTTGCTATCACTTTTTATTGCTTTATCGCCGTTATAAGAACCATAAAGTTTAATAGAGGTAATGGTATCATTAGCGCGAATACGCTGGATTATATCATTTCCAAGTGCAACAGCGGCTGCACGCTGCATAGAATCAAAGCTTGCTTGCTTTGCTTTTGCTTGCAAGGCAACTGCGCCTAAAAGGCCAAAACTAAGAATAATAAATGCAATTAACACTTCAATTAGAGTGAAGCCTCTTTGCACTTTTGTTTGAGATGACTGCATAGTAGAACCAAATAAAAATTATCTGATTATAAGTTTATGCTATTTATTTGAGGAATCAATGAGGACTAAGACAAGCGGTTATATTTGTTGATAAACGGTTAATAAACACTGTTTTTGCCAAAATAGCTTTATAGTAAATGAGTTAACACAAGGTAGATTTAACTGTTTTTAGCTCGCGGCGACTAACCGCTAACAGCTCTTGGCAGTTTTGTAGTTCAATAGCATGGCTACCGCTACTTAGTGAGTGCAGAGCAATCACCTTATTTTTATTAACTAACGTATTGCGGTGTACCCTTAAAACATGTGTAGGGTAAAGCATTTCTAATTGTTTTAGGCTTTGCTCTATAAGCGCACTGCCCCCTTTAAATACCATTTTTGTATATTTTTCTTCAGCAGCAAAATAGTAAATACCCTCCATTTCTATGCTTTTTAATGTACCCGCGAGTTGGTACATAATTTTTGCTGTTTGTTGTTTTTGTATATGTACTTTATTTAAGCGCCCTAGTTGTTCTACTACTTTTTGTAATGATTGCGCCGATACAGGTTTTACTAAATAACCCGCCGCATTTAATTGCAATGCGTCTAGCGCGTGCTCAGGGTGGGCGGTAATAAATACTATGGCAGGTGGAACTGCAAACTTGTTGAGCTCATTTGCCACTTCCAAGCCATTTATTCCCGGCATATCAACATCTAAAAACACTAAATCAGGCTGATTTAGTTTGCTTAACGCAAGTGCTTCTGCGCCATTGCTCGCTTCATTTTGTACAACTATATTTTGAGCCGCTAATAAACGTACTAAACGCGCTCTAGCTAATGGTTCATCATCAACAATAACTACATTCATAATTGACTCTCAACATGTTTAGGGATCACTACTTTTACTCTAAATACGCCATTTTTATTAGCAATAGTGAGCTGCGCTTTACCCTTGTAATAAATATTAAGTCGTTGGCGAATATTTTCAAGCGCCATGCCGTTACTTGGCCGAGTATTAGTGGTTGCCACGCTTATTGGGTTAGTGACTATAATAGTTAAATAGCCACTTGTAATATGCAGCTCAACTTTAATGATAGCGCCGGTTTCGCTAGGCTCTACGCCATGGCACACGGCATTTTCAATTAAAGGCTGCAAAGTTAAACAGGGAATATTAAGCGCGGGAAGCTCATTGGGTATTTGCCAATCGAGCTTTAAGCGGTTACCAAAACGCCATGCTTCTAGTGCAACATATTGCTTGCTAAGGGTTATTTCGTCCTCTAATGGCACACTTTGCCCAGAGCGCATTGCCGCTTGCGATAAGGCAGCTAAGGCTAAAATAGCCTGCTCAGCTGCGGTTGCATCATGATGGGTAAGCTCTGCAGCGGTATTTAAACTGTTATATAAAAAGTGTGGGCGAATACGTGCTTGTAATGCATCAAGCTCTGCGCGGGCAAGCGCTTTAGTTTGCTGCTCTTTTTCAAAATAAATTAATAAAAACTGGACGAATAAAGCAGTCAGTAAAGCCACTATAATACAATTACGAAGTATGAAATAAATTAGGCTATTTGTATCATCTATATCAAAAGCAAAATGAGAAAATAAAATACTAAAAATGCATGTAGATAATAAAAAAAAGACAAAAAACAAACTTAACTGAAAAGTTTGAGTACGTTTTTGTAAAAAAAATCTACAGAAGTATAAAGAAGAGGTACTGACTAACACTATTAAGTGTAAAAATAAGCTTATTATTCCAAGGCGAAGCCAAATATCATCTTCTACATTGGGTGCAAAAGCCAGAACAATAGCAACAACTTGCGATACAACTAACGAGGCAAGTACGCCTCGCTCATTAAAAAGAGCCGAAAAAAGCAACCCATCCACTTGTGGCGATTTGCTCATAACGGCTCCCTTTTAAGCTAATTAATTAGATATATATTTAATTCAGATTAGCGCAGCTCAATAGGAACAGCAAATACAATGTTCTCTTCTTCGCCAGGGTTTTCAGTAACTTGATTGCCACCAAGTTCTTTTAAGCGGGTTATAACCTGTTGCACTAACACTTCAGGTGCTGATGCTCCTGCGGTTACCCCAACAGCATTAATACCAGTAAACCATGACTCTTGCACGTTTGTGGCATCGTCAATTAAATAAGCTTTAGTGCCCATTTTATCGGCAAGTTCACGCAAACGATTTGAGTTAGAGCTGTTTTTAGCGCCAACCACTAACAACACGTCTACTTTGTCGGCTAAGTCGCGAACGGCGTCTTGACGATTTTGCGTTGCATAACAAATATCATCTTTGCGCGGCCCATCAATAGCAGGGAACTTAGCGCGCAGCGCATCAATTACATCAGCAGTATCATCTACCGAGAGCGTTGTTTGACTGCAGTAAAATAAGTTGTCAGCATTTTTTACATTCAACTTAGCTACGTCTTCTACGGTTTCTACCAGGTAAATACCGCCGTCGTCATTGCCATACTGCCCCATGGTGCCCTCAACTTCTGGGTGTCCTTGGTGGCCAATTAAAATACACTCTATGCCTTTGCGGCTCGCACGGGTTACTTCCATATGTACTTTAGTAACCAGTGGGCAGGTCGCATCAAATATTTTTAAGTCACGACGCTTTGCTTCGGTGCGTACAGCTTGCGATACGCCATGCGCACTAAATATAACTATGCTGTCGTCAGGTATCTGATCAAGCTCTTCGACAAATACCGCACCGCGGCTTTTTAAGCCGTCAACCACATAGCGGTTATGCACCACTTCGTGGCGTACGTAAATTGGCTTTTCAAAAATATCTAAAGCGCGCTCAACAATACTAATAGCGCGATCAACCCCTGCGCAAAAGCCTCGTGGGTTGGCTAGTAATATTTCCATTAACCTTGCACCTCAATAATATCTACTTCAAAGGTTAAACGCTGACCCGCTAACGGATGATTAAAATCAATCGTTACCGACTCGCCTTGCACTTCGCGTACTAAACCCGGAAGCTCGGTACCATCAGGCTGAGTAAACGCTATTATAGCGCCTACTTTAGCTGGGGTTTCTGGGCCAAATTTACTGCGATCAACATAGTAAATGTTATCTGGATTTGGCTGACCAAATGCATCTTCTGGTTCTAGCTCAAAGGTTTTGCTCTCACCTGCGTTTAAGCCTAATAAGCACTTTTCAAAGTTAGCTGTTAAGCTACCATCGCCCATAGTTAATTTAGCAGGCTTGTTATGCACTTTGGTTGAGTCGGCAGCAGAGCCATCTTCTAACTTAATAGAAAAATGAAAAATAACCTGTGAGTTTTCACCAATTACAGCTTGGCTCATGCTTTATGCTCCTTCGGACTTTCGCCTGTAAAGGCGTCAAATAATAATAATGCTGCACCAATACAAATAGCGCAATCTGCAACATTAAATACCGGAAAATGTGAGTTTTTATAAAATACGTGTATAAAGTCAATTACATAACCGTATGCAATACGGTCGTATAAGTTACCAATTGCACCGGCAAGTACCAATGAATAGGCAGCGCATAATACTTTATTAGTTGCTGGCAGGCGTTTTAACCACCACACCAGCAATCCACTAATAGCAATTGCAATAGCACTTAAAAACCAACGTTGCCAACCACCTGCATCACTTAAAAAACTATAAGCTGCACCGTAGTTATGTACATAAGTAATACTAAAAACAGGCAGTAAATTAATCGACTCTTGATAAGCCATACTACTTACAACAAGTGTTTTACTAGCAAAGTCTACTACTAACAGCAGTAGACTTAACCATAGCCACACTAAACCACTTTTTTGGGCTAGTTTGCTCACTAATTAACTCCTAAGCGAATTGACGTTGCTCGCCTTCACCGTCAACATTGCTTACACAGCGTCCACAAATTTCAGGGTGAGCAGGCTCAACACCTACATCAGCGCTATAATGCCAACAACGCTCACACTTTTGTGCGTCGGTTGCAGCAACACTAATATAAAGACCATCAATTTCGGTAGTTTGTGTATCTGCCGGCTGGCTATCAACTTCGGTTACGTTTACTGCAGATGTTAAAAATACAAAACGCAGCTCGTCGCCAAGTGCTAATAATTTAGCTGCGAGCGCTTTGCCTGTATATAAATTAACAGTTGCTTGGAGCGTTGCACCAATCACTTCTTCTTTACGTGCAGCTTCTAATAGGCGGTTTACTTCATCGCGCACTGTTAGAATTTCTAACCAATCATCGTTACTAAATTGGCTGTTAGTAGGAGCTTGTAAGCCTTCGTACCAGGTTGATGTAAATACGTAGTCACTACGCTCACCCGGTAATGCTTCCCAAATTTCTTGAGCAGTAAAGCTCATAATTGGTGCCATCCAACGCGTCATTGCTTCAGCAATATGGTACAGCGCTGTTTGACAAGAACGACGTGCGTGGCTGTCACTCTTAGCTGTGTATTGGCGGTCTTTAATTACGTCTAAATAGAACGAGCCAAGCTCACCGGTACAAAAGTTCATTAGCTTTTGCGTTACTAACAGCATTTGGTAGCTATCGTAGGCAGCTAAAATTTCTGTTTGTAATTGTGCTGCACGGCCAACAATCCACTTATCAAGCTCAACCATATCATTAACAGCTACTTGATCTGTTTTTGGATCAAAGCCATTTAGGTTAGCTAATAAGTAACGACTAGTGTTACGAATTCGGCGGTAACGATCTGCTGAGCGGTTAAATATTTCATCCGATACCGTCATTTCCGCAGTGTAATCGGTAGAGGCAACCCACAAGCGTAAAATATCGGCGCCTAGTTTATTCATCACATTTTGTGGTGAAATAACATTACCTAACGACTTAGACATTTTACGACCGTTTTCATCAACGGTAAAACCATGAGTAAGTACTTGGCGGTATGGTGCATGGCCGTTAATAGCGACCGATGTCATCATAGACGACATAAACCAACCACGATGCTGATCAGAACCTTCAAGGTATAAATCGGCAGGACCAGTTAAGTCTTCACGCGCATCAACAACACACGCATGCGATACGCCCGAGTCAAACCATACATCGAGAGTGTCTTGCACTTTCATGTATTGCTTAGCATCTTCTTCACCTAACAGTGTCGCTGGGTCTAAATCGTACCATGCTTGAATACCTGACTTTTCAACCAATTGTGCTGCTTGTTCAATTAACTCTTGCGTATTTGGATGAATAGCACCGGTGTCTTTATCAGCAAACAATGCAATTGGTACACCCCAAGTACGTTGGCGTGATATACACCAATCTGGACGGCCCTCAACCATGTTTGCAATGCGGCTTTCGCCCCACTCTGGTAACCACTGCGTGTTTTTAATTTCGTTTAATGAATCTTGACGCAAATTAGCCTGATCCATACTAATAAACCACTGTGGTGTAGCACGGAAAATAATTGGCGTTTTATGACGCCAGCAATGTGGATAACTATGCGTAATAGCATGGTGATGCATTAATGCGCCATGCTCTTTAAGCACTTCAACAATGCTCGCGTTAGCTTTAAACACATGCTGACCGGCAAATAACTCAGTGTCTGGTAAGTACACACCATTTGCGCCAACCGGGTTAGCCACTTCTAGTTTGTATTCAAGTCCAGCCACGAAATCTTCTTGACCATGCCCTGGAGCCGTATGTACAACACCCGTACCTGAGTCGGTCGTAACATGTTCAGCTACAATTACAGGAACACTAAAGTCATAAAAAGGGTGTGCTACTTGTAAATTTTCAAGCGCCGCGCCTTTAACGTAACCTAATACATGAAAGTTATTAAAACCAAAACGGTCCATGGCATCTTTAACGAGCTCAGAGCCTAAAATTAAGCGTTGCTGCTTACCTTCATCTTCAACTTGTACTAGTGCATATTCTAATTCTGCATGTACTGCTACTGCTCGGTTAGCAGGCAGCGTCCACGGGGTGGTAGTCCAAATAACAGTACCAACTTTACCTGTACCTTTATGACCATCGGCTAAATCAAACGCACTTACTACTGCGTCTTGGTCGTTAAAAATAAAGCGTACGTCAATTGCTGGTGATTGCTTATCTTGGTATTCAACTTCGGCTTCGGCTAAAGCAGAACCACAATCGGTACACCAATGCACAGGCTTAGCACCTTTATGTAAATGGCCTTTTTCAATAATACGACCAAGTACACGAATAGCATTCGCTTCAAAATCAAAGTTCATGGTTAAGTAAGGCTTGTCCCAATCGGCAAACACACCTAAACGTTTAAAGTCGACCTTTTGACCTTCAACTTGCTTTTTAGCGTATGCACGGCACTTTTCGCGAAACTCGCTCGCGGTTACTTTAACGCCTGGCTTGCCAACTTTTTTCTCAACCATTAATTCTATTGGTAAACCATGACAATCCCAACCAGGTACTAATGGCGAGTCAAAGTCAGATAAGGTTTTAGACTTAACAATAATATCTTTTAATATTTTATTTACTGAATGGCCTAAATGGATATCGCCGTTTGCATACGGAGGTCCATCATGCAAAATAAAGGTTTTTTTACCTTTTTTAGCACTGCGAATTTGACCATATAGGTCGTCTTCATACCATGCTTTTAGCATTTTTGGTTCACGTTGTGCCAAATTGCCACGCATTGGAAACGGTGTTTCCGGTAAGTTCAAAGTATGTTTATAGTCGCTCATTAATCCTACATTCCGTATCTATCGGCTACCTAATTTAAACCAAAACACTGCTTAGCGGCGGCAACGTCAGTTGCTATTTGCGCCGTTAATTGTGTTAATGTCTCGAATTTTTTCTCATCGCGGAGTTTTTTAATCAACTCCACATGCATAAATTGTCCATAAATGTCTTGTGCAAAATCAAAAAGATGAACTTCTAATAAGGCACGAGTTCCATTAAAGGTGGGCTTATTGCCTATATTGGCAACCCCATAAACTTGTTTCCCTGCTATGGTTGCTTGCACAGCAAACACCCCATTTACCGGGCAAACTTGACGTTTAAGCGCTATATTTGCGGTTCTAAAACCCAGCTCTCGGCCACGTTTCCAACCATGTATAACACGCCCCGAAATGGCATAGTTGTGACCAAGCATTACCTTTGCAGTGCTTAAATCACCAGCGGCAAGCGCTTCACGAATTAAAGTACTGCTTACTCTAGCATTTAATTGGCGAAAACTCGCGGTGCTTTTAACATCCATGCTCACTTGTTTGCCCATACTTACTAGTAAGTCAAAATTACCTTGTCGCTGCTTGCCAAATCTAAAATCATCACCAACCGTTAATGCTTTAACGCCTAGCTTTTTAATTAAAATATCACTAACAAATTGCTCTGCATGCATATTTGCAAATTGCTGATTAAAGCTAATACAAATAACTCGTTCAATACCTAACTCGCTGAGCAATAGCAGTTTATCTCGTAAGCGAGTTAAACGCGCTGGCGCATTACTTTTAGCAAAAAACTCTTGTGGTTGAGGCTCAAACAACATTACCGTACTAGGTAAATTATTTGCTTTAGCATCAATAAGTAAGCCTTTTAATACTTCAGCATGACCTAAGTGAACACCATCAAAATTACCAATAGTAAGCACACAACCAAAATGTTGTGAGCGAATATTGTGTATACCTCTAATTAACTCCATGCCACCCAATGCCTTTTTAAGCGAGTTATTAATTCACAACTCAAAATTGAATGAAGTTGCAGAGTTGCCGATTATAATCTTTTTTTTAGTTCGATTCAGTAATTGCTACACTTTTTATCGTATTTAGTCGCACACCCATCAAAAATAACAGCGTAAAGTAACTTAACCCTGCAATTGCTAGCAACACTAGGAGTAAAATAACCTGTTCGCTAAAGTGCCAAGTCGTCCAACTATACTGCTCGCTGGTAAACCAAACCAGTAACCCCATAACAATACTTGCAACAAAGCATTTAAGGGTAAAATATAAGCTCATTGACGAAAACTGATACACATTTTCTTTTTTAAGCTGCCTGTAAAGCAAAAATGCATTACAACTTGCCGACATTGAAGTAGCTAATGCCAATCCTAAATAGCCAATAAAAGGCGCAAGCATTATATTAAACACCATATTAAGTACCAAGGTAATAATACCAATGCGCACTGGGGTTTTAGTATCTTGGCGGGCGTAAAATCCAGGGGCTAATACCTTTATTAGCATAAAGCTGACTAAACCAACCGAATAAGCCATTACCCCTAAGCTCACCGCTTTAACATGATCAATCCCCGCTTCTTTAAATGCACCATGATCAAACAACACAGTAATAATAAGTGGGCTAATAATCATTACCCCTATCATAGCAGGCAGGCCCAAAAATATTACAAAACGCACCCCCCAATCTAAGGTATGCTGAAAATCACTGCTTTTTTTACTGCTATGTAATTTTGACAGTGCCGGTAAAATAACCGTTGCTATACCAATACCAAATAATCCCAGCGGAAACTCTATTAAACGGTCTGAGTAATACAACCAAGCAATTGAGCCGGTCATGAGTAATGAAGCAATAACGGTATCGAGCAACAAGTTTATTTGGCTAATAGAGACCCCAAACAAAGCAGGCAGCATTAATTTACGTACTTTTTTTACATTTTCGTCTTGCCAAGCCCAGCGCGGGCGCGCCAACATTTTTGCCCGATATAAAAAAGGTAACTGAAACAGTAACTGCACCACACCACCAATAAATACACCGATAGCTAATGCATAAGCACCTACCGAAAATTGGTCATGTAAAAAAATAGCACACAAAATAATAGATATATTTAATAACACTGGGGTAAACGCAGCCACAGCAAAGCGGTTATATACATTCATAACCGCCCCACTAAGCGCCACAAGGCTTACAAAAAACAAATACGGAAATGTCAGCTTTAACAATGCACTGGCAAGTTCAAACTTTTCGCCATCAGGGCCACCTTGCCACCAATCTATAAACCAACCTGTGCCAAATAGTGCAGCAATAACCGGAGACGCAACCACACCTACAATTGTCACTATTAATAAAATAGTGCCTAAGGTTCCTGCTGCTTGCGCAACAAAAAGTTTAACCTTGTCGTCGCCTTGCTGCTCTTTTATTTCGCTTAATACAGGTACAAATGCTTGAGCAAACGCACCTTCTGCAAATAAACGACGTAAAAAGTTAGGAATTCGATTAGCAAACAAAAAAACATCGGCCGCAGCACCGGCTCCCAGGAGGTTTGCAACAACCGCATCGCGAACTAACCCTAAAATACGCGATATCATTGTCATACAACTAACAATCATACCGGAGCGAAATAAACCTTTTGACACCGCAAACCCACACTAAAAATTATTAAGATAAGTAATTATGCCATAGTCTTTTTTATAAATCGCTTTAAAGCACTAGGCTGAATCCTCATGCTTTGTTACAATGTCGATATTAACTGCTAGAGCGGCAAATTGATGTTCGTTATAAGGAGCAGTTTTTCTTGGATTGTCAAAATTAAATTGACATTCATGATAAAAACAGGCATATTCCACGGCCTTTAATTTAAGCTTTATTTAAGATTGTTAGGAGCAAACCTTGGCTAACATCAAGTCTGCAAAAAAACGCGCTATTACAAGCGAAAAAAACCGTCAGCACAACGCAAGTCGTCGTTCAATGATGCGTACTTACTTCAAAAAAGTAATCGTAGCTATTGAAGCTGGTGATAAAGAAGCTGCACAGCAAGCTTTTTCTGTTGCTACACCTATCCTAGACCGTTACGCAACTAAGGGTCTAATTCACAAAAACAAAGCTGCTCGTCATAAGAGCCGCATAGCTGCTAAAATTAAAGCACTATAATTTGTTTTTGCAAGAATATAAAAACCGGCCTTGGCCGGTTTTTTTTTGCTTTATATTTAATATTTACAGCATTAAACAGGTATGTAGCCAATTCACACAGCACCATCATCACATATTCTTATTTAGGGCAGTTGCGCTTAAATAAGCGCTTTTAATAAAATGGCGCGTAAGTTATTAAACCCCTTCTAGCTCAGGATAAAACTTTTTCAGCATAGCTGCTATTTTTTTAGGAGAAAAAGGCTTTACCACAAAACCTTTAGCCCCTTTATCAATTGCATCTTTTACATTTTCAACCCCTGAGTGCGCCGACACCATAACCACGTTTGTTTCTGGGTTCAGTTGATTAATTTGCTCAATTAACTCTTTACCATCGCCATCAGGTAACTCTATATCTAAAAAAATCATGTTATAATTTGCAGCACGACACTCATTAATACATTGTGCGGCAGTTGATGCTTCTTTTACGTTTTCTATGCCTAAATGCATCAATGTTTGGCTTAAAAAGCTGCGCACAGTACTAACGTCATCAACGATTAAAATTGCAAGCTGCGTGTTCATATTTGATCCTTATAGGCTAAAAGCAATGTTTGCAAATGCTATCATTTGCTTTAAATACAGTTATTTATTATAGAGAACTACACCAAAAAGGCCAGATTTGCTTTATGTCTACAAATACAAAAAAACAATCATTACTAGGTAAAGCACCTAGAAGTACAAAAACAACAAAAAACAAGCAAAACCGCAGTACGGCTACAAAGCCTAATAATATTAAACAAAGTGCTAATACAAGCGCTAACAATAAAGCAGCGCAAAAGTCTAAAAGCAGCTTGCTGGCCACGCTTGGACTATTACTATTTATAATAATTATAATCCCTAAGCCTACACTGCTTAGTTATCATAAATTAGGTATGGTGAGTAATAGCATTTATTGGCCTGGGGTATTTGGTTACGGCGCAACGCTCCTCGATTCAAACTTACAGCCACAGCTAGACAGTAAGCGTAAGGCACTTTATTTATGTACTGATACGGTTAACTCAAAAAGCTGTCAAAAATATAAAGTAATTGCCGATAATGGAATTATTGCGGCAATAAAAGCTTACTTTTAGCATTAAAAAAACTAATCTGAAAATTTAAAATTACTTGGTTGAAAGGTGTGCAAAAGATCAACATAATGGCGCTCCTTTTTTCAACAAATGAACTATTGAAACTACCATGCTGAACGAGCTAGATTGGCTTTTAAACACGATATTACTTGCACTAGGTTTAGGTGCATTCTTTATTAACCAACTCACATTACTGCGTATTGCCGCGGTTAGTGCCTGTGGTTTGCTATTTTTATCATTTAGCTTAGATCTTATGTCGTCGAGTATTGTTTCGAATATGAGTTTGGTGTTAATCAATACATTTTATTTGTTTAAAGTTTATACTTTTGGGCAATTTACTGT
>LV_Brine_h2_0102DRAFT_1000517_pt1 | contig 13518 bp, 23 predicted proteins | sample LakVidmifraction_3_FD_10600 | JGI IMG/M metagenome (IMG submission 10600)
AACGAATTAATAACCATAGAAAATAAAGACGGCGTTTTATTGGTAAACAGCCGGGAGGTAGCAGAACGATTTGAAAAACAACATAAAGATGTGCTTGAAACCATAAGAAATTTGGCAGCGGAAAATTCCGCCGTGAAAAACATATGTATTGAATCGAATTATGAAAACCGAGGTAAACAATACCCAGAATACTTACTAACCAGAGATGGCTTTTCATTATTAGCCATGGGATTTAACGGAAGTAAGGCCCTTGAGTGGAAATTAAAGTTTCTAGAAGCTTTTAACCAAATTGAGCAAGCCTGGAACACCCCCGAATTAGTATTTGCCAGAGCATTGAAACTAGCAGAAAAAAGCATTAATAACCTAAAACTAACTAATTCACATTTAACCGTTCAAAATGCGATCATGCAACCAAAGGCGGAGTATTTTGATGAGTTAGTCGATAGAAATCTTTTAACAAACCTGAGAGACACGGCCAAAGAATTGAAAGTACCACAAAAACAATTTATTACGTTTTTGGAATTAAGAAAATATGTATACCGAGACAGTAAAGGAAAGCTCAAACCATTTTCGGGACAAGAAGAATTGTTTGAACTCAAGGAAACGATAAATTCCAAGACAGGATGGACAGGCGTACAAACGCTGATCACGCCAAAGGGCCGGGAAACATTCAGATTATTATTAATTTAAAAAAGGAGGAACCCACAATGACCACAGAAGAACGGCTGGAATCATTAGAATACAAAATCGATTCCATTATTGAATTAATCGAGCAGCCCAAAAACATCCTATTGGATGCCAAGGGCCTGAGTAAAAAACTAAACCGATCCTATCCCATTGTGCGGATAATCATCAATAAGCGCATCATCCCGTCACCCATCCAATTTGTGCTAACGGGGAGGGAGCTGATTAATGAAAAACTTTTAGACAAATGGATGGAAGACCCGGCGAATCTGGAAAAATTAAGAAATGCATGAAAGGGGAATTAAATGAATGATCAGTTTTTAACAACTAAAGAAGCCCAAAATCGATTAAAAATCGGGCGTAACGCACTATTCCACTTAATTCACAAAGACCCCACATTCCCTGTTATTAGATTAGGGGAAAAGAAATTAATAATACTTGGGGATCAACTCCCAATATGGGCGAAAAATAAATTAGAGTTAGAACAACAAGCCAAGAATTGAAAGGAGAATAAACATGGGATTATTTAGCAACAGAAAAAGAATCGTCGAATTGGAAAAAGAAAACGAGGAGCTACAGCATAACCTAGATTTTAAAGCATTCTTTTTGAGAGAAGTATTGGTAGATTTCAATCGTGCGGAAAAGAAATTAGAACAAGCAGAAATGATGCTAGAGATCACACAGAGCGAATGTAAAAAACTTAAAAACAAAAACTTATTCACGGAATCAGAAAGAGATTACATCAATATGTTAAGAAAGGCGGGTTTTAAAATATTATGATTAATTTTGTATTAGGCGGGTTGATTTTCTTTTGCATTGGGATTTTAGTTGGACAGTTTGTAAAAGTTGGAAAGCGAAACAAGAAATGATAATAGATAACAAAGAACGGATCATAAAGAAATCTGGACGCCAAGATGTGTATGGAAGCATGGAAAAGAAAAAAGGAGCTAATGAGCGTTTTTTAAAGGTTGTCAATTTAGATAAGAAAGCAAGAGAACGTGAAACTTATTTTGGTAAATCAAATTTAGATAGGAATGGTGAAAATGACTAAAGCAGAACAAAACAAAATTTTAGAAGGACTATGGAAAGAAGTTAATTTGAATGATTTTAAAGATGATATTGTCTTGATGTCGCATTTGATAACTAAAGATCATCAAATTCAGTTAATGGAAAAAATGATCGGTAACTTTCCACCAAACCATAAAGATTACCAGGGACTAAAAGCACAGGTTGCAAAGGCAGTTACTGATTCAAAAAAATAAAGGAGTAAAAAATGTTAGTTAAAGATTTAATTAGAAAATTTGAAGCATGTGATCCAGAGTCAGACGTGAAGTTATGGGATCGTGTAAATGGAAAACACATTGATATCCAACAAGTTGATATTGATATGGGAAGTGTTGATCTTGTATTTATTCAAAAAAAACAATAAAAAATCCCCAATCGTTACGAGCGATACAAGGGGATCAAGAATAAAACTTATTGTTATTATACCCAAAATTGAAAGGAATAACAAGGATGAAAAGATTTTACGAACGACAATGCCAAAAATGTGGAATGATTTTTGATGTAACCGAGCCGGTAGATCCAAAAACATTTGTGTGTCATTACTGTTATCAGAAGCCTGGTCCTAATCATGCAAAACTAAGCTTAAAACGTGTTAAACGACGTACTTATATTGCTAGTGACTCCGTAAATAAGAAGAACAAGGAGCGTGTAAATGTTAAAAATAAATAAATTAGAAATCGAGAACATTAAGCGAATTAAAGCTGTCAAGATCGAACCAACACTTAATGGACTAACAATTGTTGGTGGTAAAAATAACCAGGGTAAAACATCCGTTTTAGATTCAATTGCCTGGGCTTTAGGTGGTTCAAAGTACCGTCCTTCTCAAGCACAACGTGATGGATCAGTATTACCACCTAATCTTCACATTGTTATGAATAATGGTCTGGTGGTTGATCGTAAGGGGAAAAATAGTGATCTTAAAGTTATAGATCCTGATGGGCAAAAGGCTGGTCAACAGTTGCTCAATGAATTTGTAGAACAGTTGGCCATTGATTTACCAAAGTTTATGCAGCAAACAAGCAAAGAAAAAGCGAACACCCTCCTTCAGATCATTGGAGTTGGTGAAAAGTTATATGAGTTGGAAAAACAAGAGCAAGAAATTTATAACAAACGTCTGACCATTGGTCAGATTGCAGACCAGAAAAAGAAGTTTGCTAAAGAACAACCTTATCACCCAGACGCACCGAAAGAACCTGTTTCAGCAATGGAACTTATTAAACAGCAACAGGAAATACTAGCAAAGAATGGAGAGAATCAACGAAAAAGAGAGAACCTTAACAGATTACGAAATGATCATAAATATTTAAGTAATCAGATTAAAGAACTGAAAGAAAAACTAAAAGCATTAGACATTCAAGAAAAAGAATTGTTTGCAGATATCGAAATTGCTCAAAAATCAGCGCTTGATCTTAAAGATGAATCAACTGATGAACTTGAAAAAAATATCATGAATATTGAAGCCATTAATCGAAAAGTACGAACTAATCTTGATAAGGACAAGGCTGAAGAAGATGCAAAAGACTATGGTGTTCAATACGGTAACTACACCATTGAACTTGATAAAGTAAGACAAGATAAGATTGATTTACTTAAAGGAGCACCTTTGCCTCTTCCAGGGCTTTCAGTTGCAGATGGTGAATTAGTATATAACGAAAAGAAATGGGACAACATGTCAGGTTCTGATCAATTAAAAGTTGCAACAGCTATTGTCAGGAAATTGAACCCTAAATGCGGTTTCGTATTATTAGACAAGTTAGAACAGATGGATTTAGAAACCTTAAAAGAGTTTGGAATATGGCTAGAGCAAGAAGGCTTACAAGCTATTGCAACAAGAGTATCAACAGGTGATGAATGTTCAATTATCATTGAGGATGGTTATGTTGCAGGTGCTGAATTAATTACAGAAACAATTCAAGAAAAGCCAAAAGAAACAACATGGGAAGCAGGGGAATTTTAATATGGAAATTATAAAAGGGAAAATATTGGGTGCTCAAAAAATCGTAGTATATGGTCCTGAAGGTATTGGCAAGTCAACCTTTGTTTCACAGTTCCCCAATGCATTATTTATTGACACTGAAGGCAGTACAAAGCATATGGACGTTGCAAGAACACCAAAGCCTAGTAGCTGGACAATGATCTTAGAACAGGTGCAATATGTAAAACAAAATCCTACATCGTTTCAAACTTTAGTTATTGATACTGCTGATTGGGCGGAACGGTTATGCATTGAAAGTATTTGCAGCGAGAATCAAAAGACAGGAATTGAAGACTTTGGTTATGGAAAAGGTTATATCTATTTAGTGGAAAAATTTGGAAAACTACTTAACAAGTTAGAAGAATTGGTTGAAATGGGACTTAATATTGTGATCACGGCTCATGCTCAAATGCGAAAGTTTGAACAACCTGATGAAATGGGTGCTTATGATCGTTGGGAATTAAAGCTTCAAAAGAAAACCGCTCAACTAATAAAAGAATGGGCGGATATGGTTCTCTTTGCTAACTATAAAACAATTGTTATTAATGTAGATGATAAAGGTGCTAAAAAAGGGAAAAACAAAGCGCAAGGTGGACAGCGTGTTATGTACACCACACACCATCCATGCTGGGATGCAAAGAACAGACATAATCTTGCATTAGAATTACCGTTTGAGTATTCACAGATAATGCATTGCTTACCTGGGGTTGAAAAACCTAAAGAAACTAAACCAATCCAGGATGAAAAGACAACCTATTGGCACCATCCAGAATCAGGATGTGTTTTAGAATTAAAACCAGGGGAATCATTGGGTAATGGAATAGATGCTGGAAATTGTACCGAATTAACAGAAAAAGAATATAAGGATCTTAAAAATAAATACGAAATAGAAAAGAATGTTCAAGATATAAAAGATGAAGGATTCCAACAAATTAAAGCAACTGATACTGAACTTAATCAAAAACCACCAAAAGATACCAATTCAAATCCATATCCCTCCATTCCAAAATCTTTATCAGATCTGATGTTGGCCAATGAAGTTACCGTAGAAGAAATTCAAGAGGTTGTTGCTAAAAAAGGATACTACCCACAAGGTACTCCAATTTCTAAATATGATCCTCAATTTGTTGATGGAGTATTGGTTGGAGCATGGGAACAAGTATTAGTAATGATCACAGACGAACGCGTACCATTTTAAAAAAATACAAAATATAAAGGAGAAAAACATATGAGTGAATATGAGTGAATACGTAGAAGAACGAGAATTTAGCTGGGATGATTCAATTGAAAATGATGGTCCAGATTTTACCCTGCTACCTGCAGGTGATTATAACTTTGTTGTGACAGAGTTTGAACGTGGACGACACAATGGAAGTGAAAAACTTCCTCCTTGCAATAAAGCAGTTGTTACATTGAAATTTGAAGAACCTGAAGGTATTACAACAATCAAATACAATTTATTTTTGCATACCAAAACGGAAGGCATGTTGTGTGCATTTTTTACAGGAATTGGACAACGCAAAAAAGGCGAAAAAGTAACAATGAATTGGAATGCAATTGTTGGATCCAGAGGTCGAGCAAAACTAGCAATTCGAGAATGGACCAATGATAGTGGTGAACTTAAACGATTTAATGATGTTAAAAAGATTTATGAACATGATGATACTCAGGCGCATCAACAAAACTTCACACCAGGGAGCTTCTAAAAATGAAATTAAGACCTTATCAAGAACAATCTAAAGAAGCAATTTTCGCGGAATGGGATAAGGGCATAAAACGTACATTATTGGTATTACCGACAGGAACTGGAAAGACAATTGTTTTTTCCAAACTGATTGAAGATTGTGTTCGTGGTGGTGAGCGGGTTTTAGTCCTTGCTCACCGAGGCGAATTACTCGATCAAGCAGCTGATAAATTATCTCAATCAACGGGTCTTGCTTGTGTAACCGAAAAAGCAGAAGAAACCTGTATCGGGAGTTGGTATCGAGTCGTAGTTGGATCGGTTCAAACACTCATGAGAGAAAAACGCTTAAAACAATTTTCTCATGATTTTTTTAATACCATTGTCGTTGATGAAGCCCATCATTGTATTTCAGATAGCTATCAACGTGTTTTAGGACATTTTGACGAGTCTAAAGTGTTAGGTGTTACAGCAACACCAGATCGTGGTGATATGAAGAATCTAGGGGCTTATTTTGAGTCCTTAGCGTATGAATATTCTTTACCACAAGCGATAAAGGAAGGGTTTTTAAGCCCAATTAAATCCCAAACAATCCCATTAAAATTAGATCTTACAAGTGTTGGCCAACAAGCAGGAGATTTCAAAGTATCTGATTTAGGTACGGCACTTGATCCCTACTTATACCAGATCGCAGATGAAATGGCTAAGTGTGCTATGGATCGTAAATCAGTTGTATTCCTTCCTCTGGTAAAAACAAGCCAAAAATTTAAAGACATTTTAAACAGTAAAGGATTTAAGGCCGCTGAAGTAAATGGAAACAGTAAAGACAGAGCCCAGGTACTTAAAGATTTTGATGAAGGAAAATATAATGTTTTATGCAATTCAATGCTATTAACGGAAGGTTGGGATTGTCCTTCAGTTGATTGTATTGTCGTATTAAGACCAACAAAAACTAGAAGTTTATATTCACAAATGGTCGGGCGTGGTACCCGGTTATTCCCTGGAAAAGAATATCTATTATTACTCGATTTTCTTTGGCACACTGAACGCCATGAACTCTGTCACCCTGCTCACCTTATTTGTGAAAACGAGGATGTAGCAAAAGCAATGACGGAAAATATCGAAAAGGCAGGATGTCCTATTGATATTGAAGAAGCAGAAGTAAAAGCCACGGAAGATGTCGTTGCCCAACGTGAAGAAGCGTTGGCAAAACAATTACAAGAAATGCGAAAACGCAAACGGAAATTGGTGGATCCTATTCAATTCGAAATGAGTATACAAGCTGAGGATTTATCTGGTTATGTTCCCGCCTTTGGTTGGGAAATGGGACCACCATCGGATAAACAAATCAAAACACTTGAAAAGTTAGGGATCATGCCTGATCAAGTGGACAATGCAGGAAAAGCGACAAAATTATTAGAACGACTAGATAAACGTCGAAGTGATGGATTAACTACACCAAAACAAATCCGATTCCTTGAAAGCCGAGGGTTTGAACATGTTGGTGTTTGGGAATTTGAAAATGCGAAAAATATGATTGATCGGATCGCGGCGAATGGGTGGCGGATACCAAGAGATATCAATCCCTCTTCCTATTCTAAAGGAGTATAACATATGGATAATCAAAATTTAATTGAATTACTAGAATACATTGATCCAGGTAACCTTGATTATCAAGAATGGATCAATGTTGGAATGGGTCTTAAGGAGGCGGGTTATACCGCTTCCGATTGGGATGGATGGAGTCAACGAGACTTAAATAGATATCATCAAAATGAATGCTTCAAAAAATGGGATACATTCAAAGGAACAGCGCAACCTGTTACAGCTGGTACAATCGGTCAAATGGCTAAGGATAACGGATGGACATATGACAAAGGCGGATATGAACTTGGATGGGATGACATCATTGGTGCTCATGATGAATTGGTTGTCATTGATAAAAACTGGATAGAGGCAAAGGAAATTATAATCCCTGGTAATTGGAATCAAGTAAATCAGTTAGTGAAGTATCTCGAAATATTATTCGAAGCATCTGAAAATGTTGGATATGTTACTAGTACCTGGAAAAAAGATAATAAATATTTACCAACAAAGGGGTTATGGGATCGTACAGCAGGAGAATTAATTCAACAGTTAAATAAATGTAATGGTGATATTGGTGCCGTGTTTGGAGATTATAAAACAGAGGCAGGGGCATGGATTCGATTTAATCCACTTGATGGAAAAGGCTGCAAAAACGATAATGTTACAGAATTTCGTTATGCATTAGTTGAATCAGATGAAATGGGAATTGATGAACAAAATGCAGTTATTCGCGAACTGGAATTACCAGTCGCTTGTTTAGTTCATTCAGGAAATAAAAGCCTTCATGCCATTGTTAAAGTTGATGCTGGTAATTATGAAGAATACCGTAAACGTGTTGATTATTTATATACGGTATGTCAAAAGAATGGATTAAAAATTGATAGCCAAAACCGTAACCCTTCCCGATTATCACGGATGCCAGGGATCATGCGAAATGGCCAAAAACAATTTTTAGTCGATACAAATATTGGTAAAGAAAGTTGGAAAGAATGGCAGGATTGGATTGAAGCCATTAATGATGATCTGCCAGAGCCTGAAAGTATTGCAGATATTTGGGACAATCTCCCGGACCTTGCACCACCTCTTATAGATGGTGTACTTAGACAAGGGCATAAAATGTTATTAGCTGGACCATCAAAATCTGGTAAATCATTTGCCTTGATCGAATTATGTATTGCGATTGCTGAAGGTCATAAATGGTTAAATTGGGAATGTGCCAGAGGTCGAATATTATATGTGAATTTAGAATTAGATCGTGCGTCGTGCTTGCATCGTTTCAAAGATGTATACCAAGCTTTAGGATGGCAACCAAACAATCTTAATAATATTGATATCTGGAATTTACGTGGAAAATCCGTACCAATGGATAAACTAGCACCAAAGCTAATCAGAAGAGCCCAGAAAAAAAACTATATCGCTATTGTGATTGATCCAATATATAAGGTTATCACTGGTGATGAAAACAGTGCAGATCAAATGGCCAATTTTTGTAATCAGTTTGACAGAGTATGTACTGAATTGGGTGCAGCTGTTATCTATTGCCATCATCATAGTAAAGGTGGTCAAGGCAATAAAAAAAGTATGGATCGTGCGTCAGGTTCTGGTGTATTTGCCAGGGATCCTGATGTGCTGATAGATCTTATAGAACTGGAATTAAACGAAAATATACTTAAGCAAGAAGAAAATAAAACAGTCTGTAATAACTGTAAAGAATACCTGCAAAAACATGTAACAGATTGGGATGATGATATTTCACAGGATGATCTATTAAGCCAAAATGTCATGATTGATATCGCAAAAGAACTTTTAAGTAAAGCACAGTACCAATCATTACAAGAGATCATTAAGCCAGCTATAAAAGCAGTGCATGGACAGACGGCTTGGCGCATTGAAGGAACCTTAAGAGAGTTTCCAAAGTTCCCTCCTGTTAATCTCTGGTTTAATTACCCAATACATAATGTTGATCGTATTGGCTTATTAAAAGATGTAGATACAGACAGTGAACAACCATCCTGGAAGAAGGCAATGAACAAACGTAAACCTAAAGAAGAAAAGGCAAAAGAACGAAAAGAAGCATTGGAAATCGCCTATGAATGTTGCTGCTTTGATGGTGATCCAACGCTTGATAAATTGTCAGAATATATGGCAGTTACCGAACGAACAATCAAAAATCGGATCAAAGAACATGGTGGATTTTATGTTAATGATAATAAAGTCGGTAAGAAAACAACGTAATATTTTCCATTACCGTACAGGAAAAAAACGTAAGTTTCCGTTGTTTTCCGTCAATTTGGAAATGAAAAAAACACGTTATTTTCCTATATGGAAAAAAACACGAATTTCCGTTATTTTCTGCATAATGTGTCGGAAAAAAACGCGAATTACGTTACACGACAAAAATGACGGAAAAAAACGTATATATATATATATATTTTCCGTTACCGTCAACGCACAGTCATAAGGGTAAGTAGTCGTGCGTCAAGCTTACGCACGACGACTCCTTCCCTAATCCTATGACAAAAGATTTTTTAAAAAAATAAACATTAAAGAAGTTGAAAAATGACAGAAAGAAAAAAAGAAATGGTTCAGTGTGGGTTTCAAGAAAGTGGAGGGATTGAATGAGTTTTTACAGAGATACTATAAGAAAAGCACGGAAACAGCATGCGTGCGAACTGTGTGGCGCAATTATAAAAGTTGGCGATGAATACCACGACAAATCGAGTAACGAATTTGGGGATATTTTTAATACAAAAGAATGCAAAGAATGTCAACCTTTTTTAAATGAGTTTGTAAGTTCGGGCGCTTACGACCCCGACACTGGTTATAATGAAAATACAATCCACGATTGGTGGATTGAAGAAAAATGCGAAACTTGCGAACATAGATTATTATTTTATCATGATGAATGCGAATTGACACACTATTGTCGATGCGAAAATTTTAAAAAAGAATAAAACGCTTGAAAGGTGGCTTAAATTGAGTTTATTAGCACAGATAATTGTATTAGGTTCAGTCGTAGTTTTATTATATGGATGCTGTGGTTTGGATTGTTACAGTGAAAAGAGAGGTGAAAAGATGAAAACGATTAAAAAAATATCTAATGTTGTTTTATGTTTGGTGCTAGGGGCAATTGTAATCGGTGTAGTAGTGCTAGCGGTAATGGCTGTTGTGATCGGTGTAATGTAAAAATTAAAGGGGAAATAAAAATGAATTTTCAAGAAAAAGTGGAAGAACTTGTAAGATTAAATAATGGTATTTATGTAGATGTTAAAGCAAAAACAAACGTAGGTTATGCGTCCATAAAAAAGATGTTAAAAGGTGTTAGATGTGAAAATGTTATTTTAAAACGATTGCATGAAGCATATCCGGATTTAGGGTTTGATAAAGAATTTTTAGTTAAAAAATGCGAAAAATGCGGAAAAGAATTTATACCAGACAGGAACACGAAAAAAACGTGTTACAAAGAATCCGGTAATTATGAAAAAAGTCGGTACAAAAAAATGGTGTTGAAACAACCAGAAATAAGCATTGGAAATGAAGAACGTCAAGCGAGGGAAAAAGGATTGACGTATGGGCAGTTCGTTGCATTAAGAAGGATGGCTAGAGTATGAAGCGGTTTTGTACAGCGAAAGAGATTGGAAGTGCGTTGGATCGAGCGACGCCGATGGAGATTGAAATAAGAAAGAACGAGTATTATTGTCCTTATTGTAGTAAAGGTTTGTCCGATAGAGATGGAGACGATTTTTGCAGCAATTGTGGGCAAAGATTATGGTGGGGGGAAGATGAATGATAAAAATTAAAAAAGAGTATAAAAAAAGTATGGAAGAAAAAATATTGAAAGATGGAAAAGAAAAATCTTACCCAACGAGAAATAAAAAAGGCAAAGGTAAAAAAAGCGATAATGGATTTCATAATAATCCATATAAAAATTAATGAAAACATATAAAGACGATATCATAGAGAAATTCCCGCACCTAACAGAGGACGATTTGCGATCCGGTAAAGTATGTAGAGATTTATTATATAAAACAATTTGCAAGTTTGATTGTACAGAATGTTGGAACGAAGAAATGGAGGATAAAGAATGACTGAATTCTTTATGGCTATGAAGCCGCCGACTAAGACGCACCAGGAAAAGAAAGTAAGAATGGTAAAAGGTAAGCCAGTGTTTTATGAACCGGCTGAACTTAAAGCTGTACGATCAAAGTTAGAAGCACACCTGGCAAAGTATATACCTGATGAAAAATATACTGGTCCAGTGCGATTAGTGACAAAGTGGTGCTTCCCTATCACGGCACAACATAAAGATGGCCAGTGGAAAACAACAAAGCCTGATACGGATAACATGGTCAAGACGTTAAAAGATGTTATGACAAAACTGGGTTATTGGACAGACGACTCTTTGGTGGCATCGGAGATTATTGAAAAGTTCTGGGCAAAAGTTCCAGGGATATATATCAAGATTGAGTCACTCGAATGATTTATGTAATTTCAGAAGCCAATAATTTAGAGTTGCCAGTTGCAACAGCTGGAAGCCTAAACGAATTAGCAAAGATGTGCCAAACAGAAGTATCAACAGTATATAAGATTATTAAAAACAATCGAAAGACGAAATTGTTTAATGGGAAATCGGTAAAAATATATAAGATCATGGAGCGGTAAAAATGGAATTAAAACAAGCAGTTGAAATATTAAAAGAACGGTTTAAAACTAATGATTTTTTGCATAACGGTATTGACGGCGATTTTTCTGATTTTGTAAGATTGGAAAATACAGCAATTGAAATAGTTTTAACTGAATTGACTAGACTAAAATTATTGGAGGAGATAAATGACAAATGAAGAACGAAAACAAAAGGTGAAATGGCTAAGTCGCTATCGAATTCTCGAGAACCAGATCAAACGATTAGAAGCAGAAAAAGAAAGATGGCAATCAAGGGCAACCAATACGGTGCCAGCGACGACACATTTTAAATATATTAAAAATAAAGATCAAATCGAAGCAATGACAAAAGAAGAGCGAAAACGTAATAATATGCCTCCTATTGTGATCCACGGATCAGGTAGTGGATTAGGCATTGATGATTGCGTTTGTGAAATGGATGAATTAGATCAAGAACTTCTTGGAAAGATATATCAAGCAATTCAGACACAATGTGCGATTGAGAATGCCATTAATTGCGTTGAGGATGACCGCTTACGGTTGATTTTAAGTTATCGTTACATTGATGGGATGAAATGGGAAAACATTTGTTATGAGGCTAATTACTCATGGCAATGGGTTCATAAGCTTCACAAGAAAGCATTAGAAACAATTGTAATAGGCGACTAAAAGAGACTATAAAACGTGGTAATATAGTATTATGAAAAGATATAGAACAGAACATCTTTGCGGAGCGGTATTGTAAGAGATTATGATATTGCTCTATTTTTATTATAATATATTATAAGCTGCCTGTGGCGTTTATGTCCTTACAGGGGCTAGGACTTGCGATTCGCGTTAGTCCTTTTTTAATGTAAAAAACAAGAGATTGAGTGGTTTTGCTTGTAATGGTTATGGGTGAATGTTCAACCAACTCTATCATAGGCGCGGCATGATAGCGCCTTTTTTAATGTGAAAAATGAGGTGAAATATATATGGATGAAAAGATTAAACTAAAAGAAAAACTATTGATAAAAATAAAGAAATGGTTAGGAATTAAAAGCCCATCGGGAAGATATTAAATAAAATATAAAAGAATGTGAGGTAGAAACAATGTGAACAGTAAACAAGAGCAATGATTATCACGCTATGTAAATTATGTAGTGATGTGATTAAAGACGATGATACACAAATTATATATAGGTTAGATCGCGAACAGATAGTGATGGATAGATGTACGATTTGTAACCGTAAAGGATTTGATTATGAGGTGAGGGATAAAGATGATAAGAAGTCATTCAAGAGGACATGATATATATTTTGATGGGGAGTATTGGAGATACAACGACAATGATCAACTCGATGATGGGAAACGAGCATGCAAGAGATGTGGAAGAAAGCCAACGGTTGAGGGGTATGATGCTTGTTTAGGACATGTTAAAGGTGCAACATCCGCATGTTGCGGACATGGCGTTGAAGAAAGATATGTGATGATGAAATGAAATGACACCAGAAGAAATCAAAAGTAATCCACGAAAGTTTTATGAGTGGAAGATGTGGCGGCGATTACGTAAGGAAGTCTTAGCATCGGATAAGTATGAATGCCAACACTGTAAAGCTAAAGGCCTACATACAAGGGCTAACACGGTCCATCATGTGAATCACGTGAGAGTTAAACCAGAGTGGGCATTGAACAAGATGTATGTTGATGATAAAGGGAATGCGAAACGAAATCTTATCAGTGTTTGCCATGATTGCCATGAAAATGTTTGCCATCCTGAACGGTTGAGATGGAAAAAGAAGAAGAAACCATTGACGGTTGAGAGGTGGTAAGTAGGATACCCCCCATCGAAAAAAAGGTGGATTCTGTTGAGTTGCTTCTCTT
>LV_Brine_h2_0102DRAFT_1000519_pt1 | contig 13499 bp, 4 predicted proteins | sample LakVidmifraction_3_FD_10600 | JGI IMG/M metagenome (IMG submission 10600)
GGCCACGCTTTCGAGCTGCTCGGCAACTTCGGCGGCTGCGGCGTCCTGTGCGGCTTTCAGCGCTTCTCGCTCAACGATCAGGCGGCGGTCTGCCTCGTCAACGGCTGCTTGCCAGACAGCGCCCTGCAACTGCTCCAGACGGTCGGTGATGCTTTCCGGCACCTGTATTTCAGCCAGCGCGCGATCTTCTTTTTTGGATTCTTTCCACTCTTTCAAAACCGGCCCGATAGTCGCAAAGCTCCCGCCGCCCAACGCCTCCCGCACCGTTACTTGCGTGGGGTTCACACCCTGGGCTTCGAGTTTTTCCGCTGCTTCGATGATTTTTTCTTTGTTTGAACTCATTTTATTCCCTGCCCTGTTGTATTGTGTAGTATTTATTATAATACAACATACAACGCAATACAACACCGCCCGCAACAATTTGCATTTTTATTAAATTGCGAGGGAGAAAGCCGAGAAATGAAGCCAGGGCAGGGCGAAGGCCCTGGACGCAGCAGCCAGGCACTCAGGCACTACCGCGCTACGCTTGCTTGCCCGCTCGCTACGCACGTTCGGAAAAGACCGAACCTGCTACGTTCACGCGCTCGGCTACTGGAGCTTGGTTTGGTTTTGTTTGTTGAATGAGTGCAGGCTGGAGTCTGGGATGGGAACTGCCCGGGCTGGATTATATTTCGGGCAGGGCTACTAAAACGGGCTTCTATCTGATTATGGCTTTGTGGACACTTCCGAAACCCATTTGGCGATAGCAGACTTTGAAACTTCAAGCTCTCCGGCTATGGCTCGGACGGTCATTCCCTGCGCTCTCATCAGGCGTGCGCTGGTTTGCTTATCTTCCATGGCTGGCCTGCCGCCCCGCTTTCCTCTCACGCTCTGTAGCTCCCTAAACCGCTGGTCGCTGGCTTCTATATCAAAGTGGTTCCACGTCCAGCGAGCAACGCTCTTTGCGATGTGGTGGCACTCGCGGCGGTCTAGCGGGCTTGGATGCTCGTTGTGTGTGTACTGCTGCGCCAGGTCATGCAGCTGTGCCTGGTAATAAACGAACCCGCCTTGCCGCGCTTCTGCTTTCCAGCCGCGAACGCTGCGGTATGCCAGATGCCGCAAGTGGTCGAACGTATCCACATTGCGCCCAATACCAACCAGCTCGGGCCGGTCTTTCTTGTTAACGAACTTCGGCAGATCGAGCCATTCAGAAAGGTCATCAAGGCAGTACAGGCCACCAACAGGGTGCCAGAATGTGCGCCATGCCTTGTGTATCGGATTCTTTGTGATTAGTCCCGAGTACCCTGGGTCAGCGTCCAGTTTCACACGCATAGCCTGTTCAACAGCGGCTAAATAGCGCATTGGCCGCTGTCGGTCGTGATGACCTAGCAGCACAGGCGCATCAAGCCCATAACACAGGTGAGCGTGTCCGTTTTCCGGGTTTTGACTAGTCCAGAATGGCTCTGGCAGGTGGGCATCGTCCCAAGCAACGGCGGCGCCGGCGCGGTCAACATCAAAAACTAGCCAGCTTCTAAGCCAGGGCGGGTTTACCTGAATGTATTTTTTGCGGGTAGCGGTGGCACTGGGGCGAATCATCAGGCCGTAGGCCAGATCATCCGAACAATATGGTTTTGAGGGCAGTCGAGATTGAAAAAGCTCTAGCTGGTCGGCTATCATGGTTCCCACACTGTAAAGTGAAACCCGCGTGAGAGGTTGCTGCCTCTATGACCGCGGGTTTTGTTTTTTTAAGGCCAACAGCAGCTTATCACCGGTGTTGGCTTTCTGCACAATCTAACCCATACCCGGGCCGTCATTGTCCAAGTCGTCCAAGTTGACCCCATTTTCGTTATCAAAATCCTGCTGTTCTTTTTGTAGCTGCGTTAACTGTTCGGGCTCTTCATCTTCAACCTTCCTGAAACGTTCCAGGACATCATCAGAGACGGGAAAGCCGAACTCGTGCATGAAATCCAGCGTACGTTCGATAAGCGGACGCATTCGCTCCTGTAAGCCGTCCAGGAACTGGCCCTGCCGATGCTCATGCTCATGCTTTACTGCTTCAGCGTCCTGCGCGGGTTCCGGCTCTTGCAGTGCTGTTGCTGTTTGTATGGCTTCCGCTTCTGCAGCCTGGTCCTCCTGGTCCTCCTGTGCGGCCTCCTGAACCGCTGCCACGCGAGAAACTTCCGCTGACGTTTTGGCAATCTCAATTTTGATTAGCTGCTGGTCCACCTCCAGCTGCTCAAAATAATACTCATCAACTTCAACCAGAATTTCGTCGTGCTCACGTTCTTCGTTGCGGATCTCACGCTGTTGGTTTTCAACACCAACACGCGTGCTAAGCGGCTTCCGACGCTCCATCGCGGCTACGGCTGGCCCCATATGCTGACCGGCTTCTCGGTCGATTCCTTGAGCCCTGTAACTTCTTATGTCGATCACGTTATCAACACTAGCCCGCTCCAGATGATCGTTTGTCACATCCTGAAAGCATTGGCGAACCCAGCGAACCTCCAGCGGGCCTGTAATCCTGTCGTCCAGCTCTCGGGTCTTCTCTGTCAGCCCGTCCGGCCCCATGCGGCGCGTGGTGGCGAGGATGTGGGCGTGGTGGTTCCGCTGGTCACCGTCCGTGTCTGGGCGGTGTATGCAGACATCAGCGGCGAAGCCGTAGCGGTCAACCAAACGCTGGGCGAAGTCCTGCGCCAGCGCCTGGCGCTGATCGTCGTCCAGTTCGTGGGGCAAGCCAACCAGGAACTCCCTGGCAACCTGGGAGTTCCTGCGATTCTCCGAAGCTTCGGCAGCATTCCACAGCGCGTCCCGATCGTGCGCCCAGGCTGGCGCATCGGCTGGCGCCAGCACGGTGGCACTGACTACCCCGCTTTTGCGGGTGTAGTCATGCACTTCGCCAGTGCGCTGATCTTCGATTTTGGCACCGGCACGATAAGCGGCAGCGGCGGTCGCGGACCGACCGACTGACCGCTTAACGGGTTTGATGCTGCAAGTGCTTGAGGCCATGCCGATAATCGCTTCTTCTGGTTTTCATTGTGTCTGCGAGGGCGTAAGCCTGAGCTTACACAGAGCCGCGTAAGCGGCAGGGGCTTTCCCGCAGGGCTGCCAGAGGCCGCGCGCAAAGTCGAAGACTTTGCATAAGTGCGCCCTTATCCCTATTATACCCCCTTTTCAGGGGGGTATAATAGGCGGGATGGTTGTGCCCCTGATAGGGCACAAGCGACCCCCCAAGACAGCGAAAGAACACAAGGCCAATGGTGACAATAATGATACAGAAAACCCCACGGAAAACCCCACAGCAGCGACTGTCCGAGTTAAACGAACAACAGGCACAGATAGAAGCCGAGCTAAAAAAAAAGCGGGCGGCAATCACTCGAAAAAAACAACAGCAACAAACAAAGATCAACAACCAAAGCCGCAAAGCCGACACGCGGCGTAAAGTGCTTATCGGCGCTGCTGTCCTTCACAAGCTCGAAGCTGGCGAATGGCCCCAGGAGCGACTGAATGCACTCCTGAACGGCTTCCTGACACGCAATGATGATCGTGCGTTATTCTCAAGTCTGGAGCCGCCACCAGCAACGGCTCCAGATCCAGATCCAGATCCAGAGCCAGAGCCAGCACCGGCACCAGAAATCAGGGGGTATTAACCCCGCTTTTTCGGTTCGCTCTTTGTTTCACTGATCGCCTTCAGAGCTTTAATCTCCCCGCGCAATTCAGCGGCCTCTTGAATGGCCTTGCTGGCCTTTTCTTCCAACTTCTCCATACGCTTGGTCATTTGTTCCGCTTCGCGCTGAGCGGCCTCCAGGCGACTCTGACAGGCCAGTTCGCCAGCCCCCCGCTGTTGGGCTTCCTTCTCCGCCCGCTCCGCCCTGCGGGCCTGCTCCTGTGTCCGAATGTCAGCCTGCTTCACTTCTTCAGCAGCGGTGGTTTTCACGCCATCAACATCCGCCTTTAGCGCCGCGGTATCCGCTTTGTGTTCTTTTTTAAGATCTGCCAGATCGCCCCGCGCCTGTGCCTGTGCCGTGTCGTGAAGAGACTCCGCCCGCTGGGCTCTCTCAACTGCAGCATCAGTCCGTATCGCTGCTGCGGCTATCTCGTCAAGCGCAGCGTGTGCAGCAGCCTTGTGCTCCGCATTTGCCGTAGAAAGCTCTGTCAGTGCATTGTGCCGCTCTACGTCAAGACTGTTTGCCACCTCATCCTGAAGTTCGATTTTCCGCTGGTATTCCTCGGCCTCAACTTCCAGGGCTTTGATGCTTTCCAGATGTTCGGCCACCTCTACTGCTGACTGCTCATGAGCAGCCTTCAAGGCTTCGCGCTCTGCGCTCAATCGGCGTTCGGCTTCGCCTACGGCTGCCTGCCAGACAGCACCCTTCAACTGCTCCAGGCGATCATTGATCTCCTCTGGCACCTGAATTTCAGTTAGCGCGTGGTCTTCTTTTTTAGACTCTTTCCACTCTTTTAAAATTGGCCCGATAGTCGCAAAGCTCCCGCCGCCCAACGCCTCCCGCACCGTTACTTGCGTGGGGTTCACACCCTGGGCTTCGAGTTTTTCCGCTGCTTCGATGATTTTTTCTTTGTTTGAACTCATTTTATTCCCTGCCCTGTTGTATTGTGTAGTATTTATTATAATACAACATACAACGCAATACAACACCGCCCGCAACAATTTGCATTTTTATTAAATTGCGAGGGAGAAAGCCGAGAAATGAAGCCAGGGCAGGGCGAAGGCCCTGGACGCAGCAGCCAGGCACTCAGGCACTACCGCGCTACGCTTGCTTGCCCGCTCGCTACGCACGTTCGGAAAAGACCGAACCTGCTACGTTCACGCGCTCGGCTACTGGAGCTTGGTTTGGTTTTGTTTGTTGAATGAGTGCAGGCTGGAGTCTGGGATGGGAACTGCCCGGGCTGGATTATATTTCGGGCAGGGCTACTAAAACGGGCTTCTATCTGATTATGGCTTTGTGGACACTTCCGAAACCCATTTGGCGATAGCAGACTTTGAAACTTCAAGCTCTCCGGCTATGGCTCGGACGGTCATTCCCTGCGCTCTCATCAGGCGTGCGCTGGTTTGCTTATCTTCCATGGCTGGCCTGCCGCCCCGCTTTCCTCTCACGCTCTGTAGCTCCCTAAACCGCTGGTCGCTGGCTTCTATATCAAAGTGGTTCCACGTCCAGCGAGCAACGCTCTTTGCGATGTGGTGGCACTCGCGGCGGTCTAGCGGGCTTGGATGCTCGTTGTGTGTGTACTGCTGCGCCAGGTCATGCAGCTGTGCCTGGTAATAAACGAACCCGCCTTGCCGCGCTTCTGCTTTCCAGCCGCGAACGCTGCGGTATGCCAGATGCCGCAAGTGGTCGAACGTATCCACATTGCGCCCAATACCAACCAGCTCGGGCCGGTCTTTCTTGTTAACGAACTTCGGCAGATCGAGCCATTCAGAAAGGTCATCAAGGCAGTACAGGCCACCAACAGGGTGCCAGAATGTGCGCCATGCCTTGTGTATCGGATTCTTTGTGATTAGTCCCGAGTACCCTGGGTCAGCGTCCAGTTTCACACGCATAGCCTGTTCAACAGCGGCTAAATAGCGCATTGGCCGCTGTCGGTCGTGATGACCTAGCAGCACAGGCGCATCAAGCCCATAACACAGGTGAGCGTGTCCGTTTTCCGGGTTTTGACTAGTCCAGAATGGCTCTGGCAGGTGGGCATCGTCCCAAGCAACGGCGGCGCCGGCGCGGTCAACATCAAAAACTAGCCAGCTTCTAAGCCAGGGCGGGTTTACCTGAATGTATTTTTTGCGGGTAGCGGTGGCACTGGGGCGAATCATCAGGCCGTAGGCCAGATCATCCGAACAATATGGTTTTGAGGGCAGTCGAGATTGAAAAAGCTCTAGCTGGTCGGCTATCATGGTTCCCACACTGTAAAGTGAAACCCGCGTGAGAGGTTGCTGCCTCTATGACCGCGGGTTTTGTTTTTTTAAGGCCAACAGCAGCTTATCACCGGTGTTGGCTTTCTGCACAATCTAACCCATACCCGGGCCGTCATTGTCCAAGTCGTCCAAGTTGACCCCATTTTCGTTATCAAAATCCTGCTGTTCTTTTTGTAGCTGCGTTAACTGTTCGGGCTCTTCATCTTCAACCTTCCTGAAACGTTCCAGGACATCATCAGAGACGGGAAAGCCGAACTCGTGCATGAAATCCAGCGTACGTTCGATAAGCGGACGCATTCGCTCCTGTAAGCCGTCCAGGAACTGGCCCTGCCGATGCTCATGCTCATGCTTTACTGCTTCAGCGTCCTGCGCGGGTTCCGGCTCTTGCAGTGCTGTTGCTGTTTGTATGGCTTCCGCTTCTGCAGCCTGGTCCTCCTGGTCCTCCTGTGCGGCCTCCTGAACCGCTGCCACGCGAGAAACTTCCGCTGACGTTTTGGCAATCTCAATTTTGATTAGCTGCTGGTCCACCTCCAGCTGCTCAAAATAATACTCATCAACTTCAACCAGAATTTCGTCGTGCTCACGTTCTTCGTTGCGGATCTCACGCTGTTGGTTTTCAACACCAACACGCGTGCTAAGCGGCTTCCGACGCTCCATCGCGGCTACGGCTGGCCCCATATGCTGACCGGCTTCTCGGTCGATTCCTTGAGCCCTGTAACTTCTTATGTCGATCACGTTATCAACACTAGCCCGCTCCAGATGATCGTTTGTCACATCCTGAAAGCATTGGCGAACCCAGCGAACCTCCAGCGGGCCTGTAATCCTGTCGTCCAGCTCTCGGGTCTTCTCTGTCAGCCCGTCCGGCCCCATGCGGCGCGTGGTGGCGAGGATGTGGGCGTGGTGGTTCCGCTGGTCACCGTCCGTGTCTGGGCGGTGTATGCAGACATCAGCGGCGAAGCCGTAGCGGTCAACCAAACGCTGGGCGAAGTCCTGCGCCAGCGCCTGGCGCTGATCGTCGTCCAGTTCGTGGGGCAAGCCAACCAGGAACTCCCTGGCAACCTGGGAGTTCCTGCGATTCTCCGAAGCTTCGGCAGCATTCCACAGCGCGTCCCGATCGTGCGCCCAGGCTGGCGCATCGGCTGGCGCCAGCACGGTGGCACTGACTACCCCGCTTTTGCGGGTGTAGTCATGCACTTCGCCAGTGCGCTGATCTTCGATTTTGGCACCGGCACGATAAGCGGCAGCGGCGGTCGCGGACCGACCGACTGACCGCTTAACGGGTTTGATGCTGCAAGTGCTTGAGGCCATGCCGATAATCGCTTCTTCTGGTTTTCATTGTGTCTGCGAGGGCGTAAGCCTGAGCTTACACAGAGCCGCGTAAGCGGCAGGGGCTTTCCCGCAGGGCTGCCAGAGGCCGCGCGCAAAGTCGAAGACTTTGCATAAGTGCGCCCTTATCCCTATTATACCCCCTTTTCAGGGGGGTATAATAGGCGGGATGGTTGTGCCCCTGATAGGGCACAAGCGACCCCCCAAGACAGCGAAAGAACACAAGGCCAATGGTGACAATAATGATACAGAAAACCCCACGGAAAACCCCACAGCAGCGACTGTCCGAGTTAAACGAACAACAGGCACAGATAGAAGCCGAGCTAAAAAAAAAGCGGGCGGCAATCACTCGAAAAAAACAACAGCAACAAACAAAGATCAACAACCAAAGCCGCAAAGCCGACACGCGGCGTAAAGTGCTTATCGGCGCTGCTGTCCTTCACAAGCTCGAAGCTGGCGAATGGCCCCAGGAGCGACTGAATGCACTCCTGAACGGCTTCCTGACACGCAATGATGATCGTGCGTTATTCTCAAGTCTGGAGCCGCCACCAGCAACGGCTCCAGATCCAGATCCAGATCCAGAGCCAGAGCCAGCACCGGCACCAGAAATCAGGGGGTATTAACCCCGCTTTTTCGGTTCGCTCTTTGTTTCACTGATCGCCTTCAGAGCTTTAATCTCCCCGCGCAATTCAGCGGCCTCTTGAATGGCCTTGCTGGCCTTTTCTTCCAACTTCTCCATACGCTTGGTCATTTGTTCCGCTTCGCGCTGAGCGGCCTCCAGGCGACTCTGACAGGCCAGTTCGCCAGCCCCCCGCTGTTGGGCTTCCTTCTCCGCCCGCTCCGCCCTGCGGGCCTGCTCCTGTGTCCGAATGTCAGCCTGCTTCACTTCTTCAGCAGCGGTGGTTTTCACGCCATCAACATCCGCCTTTAGCGCCGCGGTATCCGCTTTGTGTTCTTTTTTAAGATCTGCCAGATCGCCCCGCGCCTGTGCCTGTGCCGTGTCGTGAAGAGACTCCGCCCGCTGGGCTCTCTCAACTGCAGCATCAGTCCGTATCGCTGCTGCGGCTATCTCGTCAAGCGCAGCGTGTGCAGCAGCCTTGTGCTCCGCATTTGCCGTAGAAAGCTCTGTCAGTGCATTGTGCCGCTCTACGTCAAGACTGTTTGCCACCTCATCCTGAAGTTCGATTTTCCGCTGGTATTCCTCGGCCTCAACTTCCAGGGCTTTGATGCTTTCCAGATGTTCGGCCACCTCTACTGCTGACTGCTCATGAGCAGCCTTCAAGGCTTCGCGCTCTGCGCTCAATCGGCGTTCGGCTTCGCCTACGGCTGCCTGCCAGACAGCACCCTTCAACTGCTCCAGGCGATCATTGATCTCCTCTGGCACCTGAATTTCAGTTAGCGCGTGGTCTTCTTTTTTAGACTCTTTCCACTCTTTTAAAATTGGCCCGATAGTCGCAAAGCTCCCGCCGCCCAACGCCTCCCGCACCGTTACTTGCGTGGGGTTCACACCCTGGGCTTCGAGTTTTTCCGCTGCTTCGATGATTTTTTCTTTGTTTGAACTCATTTTATTCCCTGCCCTGTTGTATTGTGTAGTATTTATTATAATACAACATACAACGCAATACAACACCGCCCGCAACAATTTGCATTTTTATTAAATTGCGAGGGAGAAAGCCGAGAAATGAAGCCAGGGCAGGGCGAAGGCCCTGGACGCAGCAGCCAGGCACTCAGGCACTACCGCGCTACGCTTGCTTGCCCGCTCGCTACGCACGTTCGGAAAAGACCGAACCTGCTACGTTCACGCGCTCGGCTACTGGAGCTTGGTTTGGTTTTGTTTGTTGAATGAGTGCAGGCTGGAGTCTGGGATGGGAACTGCCCGGGCTGGATTATATTTCGGGCAGGGCTACTAAAACGGGCTTCTATCTGATTATGGCTTTGTGGACACTTCCGAAACCCATTTGGCGATAGCAGACTTTGAAACTTCAAGCTCTCCGGCTATGGCTCGGACGGTCATTCCCTGCGCTCTCATCAGGCGTGCGCTGGTTTGCTTATCTTCCATGGCTGGCCTGCCGCCCCGCTTTCCTCTCACGCTCTGTAGCTCCCTAAACCGCTGGTCGCTGGCTTCTATATCAAAGTGGTTCCACGTCCAGCGAGCAACGCTCTTTGCGATGTGGTGGCACTCGCGGCGGTCTAGCGGGCTTGGATGCTCGTTGTGTGTGTACTGCTGCGCCAGGTCATGCAGCTGTGCCTGGTAATAAACGAACCCGCCTTGCCGCGCTTCTGCTTTCCAGCCGCGAACGCTGCGGTATGCCAGATGCCGCAAGTGGTCGAACGTATCCACATTGCGCCCAATACCAACCAGCTCGGGCCGGTCTTTCTTGTTAACGAACTTCGGCAGATCGAGCCATTCAGAAAGGTCATCAAGGCAGTACAGGCCACCAACAGGGTGCCAGAATGTGCGCCATGCCTTGTGTATCGGATTCTTTGTGATTAGTCCCGAGTACCCTGGGTCAGCGTCCAGTTTCACACGCATAGCCTGTTCAACAGCGGCTAAATAGCGCATTGGCCGCTGTCGGTCGTGATGACCTAGCAGCACAGGCGCATCAAGCCCATAACACAGGTGAGCGTGTCCGTTTTCCGGGTTTTGACTAGTCCAGAATGGCTCTGGCAGGTGGGCATCGTCCCAAGCAACGGCGGCGCCGGCGCGGTCAACATCAAAAACTAGCCAGCTTCTAAGCCAGGGCGGGTTTACCTGAATGTATTTTTTGCGGGTAGCGGTGGCACTGGGGCGAATCATCAGGCCGTAGGCCAGATCATCCGAACAATATGGTTTTGAGGGCAGTCGAGATTGAAAAAGCTCTAGCTGGTCGGCTATCATGGTTCCCACACTGTAAAGTGAAACCCGCGTGAGAGGTTGCTGCCTCTATGACCGCGGGTTTTGTTTTTTTAAGGCCAACAGCAGCTTATCACCGGTGTTGGCTTTCTGCACAATCTAACCCATACCCGGGCCGTCATTGTCCAAGTCGTCCAAGTTGACCCCATTTTCGTTATCAAAATCCTGCTGTTCTTTTTGTAGCTGCGTTAACTGTTCGGGCTCTTCATCTTCAACCTTCCTGAAACGTTCCAGGACATCATCAGAGACGGGAAAGCCGAACTCGTGCATGAAATCCAGCGTACGTTCGATAAGCGGACGCATTCGCTCCTGTAAGCCGTCCAGGAACTGGCCCTGCCGATGCTCATGCTCATGCTTTACTGCTTCAGCGTCCTGCGCGGGTTCCGGCTCTTGCAGTGCTGTTGCTGTTTGTATGGCTTCCGCTTCTGCAGCCTGGTCCTCCTGGTCCTCCTGTGCGGCCTCCTGAACCGCTGCCACGCGAGAAACTTCCGCTGACGTTTTGGCAATCTCAATTTTGATTAGCTGCTGGTCCACCTCCAGCTGCTCAAAATAATACTCATCAACTTCAACCAGAATTTCGTCGTGCTCACGTTCTTCGTTGCGGATCTCACGCTGTTGGTTTTCAACACCAACACGCGTGCTAAGCGGCTTCCGACGCTCCATCGCGGCTACGGCTGGCCCCATATGCTGACCGGCTTCTCGGTCGATTCCTTGAGCCCTGTAACTTCTTATGTCGATCACGTTATCAACACTAGCCCGCTCCAGATGATCGTTTGTCACATCCTGAAAGCATTGGCGAACCCAGCGAACCTCCAGCGGGCCTGTAATCCTGTCGTCCAGCTCTCGGGTCTTCTCTGTCAGCCCGTCCGGCCCCATGCGGCGCGTGGTGGCGAGGATGTGGGCGTGGTGGTTCCGCTGGTCACCGTCCGTGTCTGGGCGGTGTATGCAGACATCAGCGGCGAAGCCGTAGCGGTCAACCAAACGCTGGGCGAAGTCCTGCGCCAGCGCCTGGCGCTGATCGTCGTCCAGTTCGTGGGGCAAGCCAACCAGGAACTCCCTGGCAACCTGGGAGTTCCTGCGATTCTCCGAAGCTTCGGCAGCATTCCACAGCGCGTCCCGATCGTGCGCCCAGGCTGGCGCATCGGCTGGCGCCAGCACGGTGGCACTGACTACCCCGCTTTTGCGGGTGTAGTCATGCACTTCGCCAGTGCGCTGATCTTCGATTTTGGCACCGGCACGATAAGCGGCAGCGGCGGTCGCGGACCGACCGACTGACCGCTTAACGGGTTTGATGCTGCAAGTGCTTGAGGCCATGCCGATAATCGCTTCTTCTGGTTTTCATTGTGTCTGCGAGGGCGTAAGCCTGAGCTTACACAGAGCCGCGTAAGCGGCAGGGGCTTTCCCGCAGGGCTGCCAGAGGCCGCGCGCAAAGTCGAAGACTTTGCATAAGTGCGCCCTTATCCCTATTATACCCCCTTTTCAGGGGGGTATAATAGGCGGGATGGTTGTGCCCCTGATAGGGCACAAGCGACCCCCCAAGACAGCGAAAGAACACAAGGCCAATGGTGACAATAATGATACAGAAAACCCCACGGAAAACCCCACAGCAGCGACTGTCCGAGTTAAACGAACAACAGGCACAGATAGAAGCCGAGCTAAAAAAAAAGCGGGCGGCAATCACTCGAAAAAAACAACAGCAACAAACAAAGATCAACAACCAAAGCCGCAAAGCCGACACGCGGCGTAAAGTGCTTATCGGCGCTGCTGTCCTTCACAAGCTCGAAGCTGGCGAATGGCCCCAGGAGCGACTGAATGCACTCCTGAACGGCTTCCTGACACGCAATGATGATCGTGCGTTATTCTCAAGTCTGGAGCCGCCACCAGCAACGGCTCCAGATCCAGATCCAGATCCAGAGCCAGAGCCAGCACCGGCACCAGAAATCAGGGGGTATTAACCCCGCTTTTTCGGTTCGCTCTTTGTTTCACTGATCGCCTTCAGAGCTTTAATCTCCCCGCGCAATTCAGCGGCCTCTTGAATGGCCTTGCTGGCCTTTTCTTCCAACTTCTCCATACGCTTGGTCATTTGTTCCGCTTCGCGCTGAGCGGCCTCCAGGCGACTCTGACAGGCCAGTTCGCCAGCCCCCCGCTGTTGGGCTTCCTTCTCCGCCCGCTCCGCCCTGCGGGCCTGCTCCTGTGTCCGAATGTCAGCCTGCTTCACTTCTTCAGCAGCGGTGGTTTTCACGCCATCAACATCCGCCTTTAGCGCCGCGGTATCCGCTTTGTGTTCTTTTTTAAGATCTGCCAGATCGCCCCGCGCCTGTGCCTGTGCCGTGTCGTGAAGAGACTCCGCCCGCTGGGCTCTCTCAACTGCAGCATCAGTCCGTATCGCTGCTGCGGCTATCTCGTCAAGCGCAGCGTGTGCAGCAGCCTTGTGCTCCGCATTTGCCGTAGAAAGCTCTGTCAGTGCATTGTGCCGCTCTACGTCAAGACTGTTTGCCACCTCATCCTGAAGTTCGATTTTCCGCTGGTATTCCTCGGCCTCAACTTCCAGGGCTTTGATGCTTTCCAGATGTTCGGCCACCTCTACTGCTGACTGCTCATGAGCAGCCTTCAAGGCTTCGCGCTCTGCGCTCAATCGGCGTTCGGCTTCGCCTACGGCTGCCTGCCAGACAGCACCCTTCAACTGCTCCAGGCGATCATTGATCTCCTCTGGCACCTGAATTTCAGTTAGCGCGTGGTCTTCTTTTTTAGACTCTTTCCACTCTTTTAAAATTGGCCCGATAGTCGCAAAGCTCCCGCCGCCCAACGCCTCCCGCACCGTTACTTGCGTGGGGTTCACACCCTGGGCTTCGAGTTTTTCCGCTGCTTCGATGATTTTTTCTTTGTTTGAACTCATTTTATTCCCTGCCCTGTTGTATTGTGTAGTATTTATTATAATACAACATACAACGCAATACAACACCGCCCGCAACAATTTGCATTTTTATTAAATTGCGAGGGAGAAAGCCGAGAAATGAAGCCAGGGCAGGGCGAAGGCCCTGGACGCAGCAGCCAGGCACTCAGGCACTACCGCGCTACGCTTGCTTGCCCGCTCGCTACGCACGTTCGGAAAAGACCGAACCTGCTACGTTCACGCGCTCGGCTACTGGAGCTTGGTTTGGTTTTGTTTGTTGAATGAGTGCAGGCTGGAGTCTGGGATGGGAACTGCCCGGGCTGGATTATATTTCGGGCAGGGCTACTAAAACGGGCTTCTATCTGATTATGGCTTTGTGGACACTTCCGAAACCCATTTGGCGATAGCAGACTTTGAAACTTCAAGCTCTCCGGCTATGGCTCGGACGGTCATTCCCTGCGCTCTCATCAGGCGTGCGCTGGTTT